>Ga0316608_1000994_pt1 | contig 11758 bp, 8 predicted proteins | sample MIS2016152B_MG_FD_207673 | JGI IMG/M metagenome (GOLD analysis project Ga0316608, IMG submission 207673) | Microbial mat bacterial communities from Middle Island sinkhole, Lake Huron, Michigan, United States - MIS.2016.152B | ecosystem: Environmental > Aquatic > Freshwater > Lake > Sediment... | reverse complement strand
GCTGAATTGTGATACCTTTCTAAAACCTGAAAGCGGGAAAGTCCGGTGCAATTCCGGCGCTGTGCCGCAACTGTGAAAGTCAGAATGCCGATTTCGGGTTTACTTGTTTATTTCCCTGCGTCGCACGGGGAGGAGTTTCTTTGTTAGATTTGAATGAATTACCGACTTGTCCAGGTTTATTTTATGGTTCTCGCGCCCGCGACGGAATATTATCGAGGATGCGGATTCCGGGGGGAATTTTAAAGGCGCAGCAGTGTGGGGCGATCGCGGATTTAGTCGATCGATACGGTAGCGGTTATTTGCAAGTCACGAATCGGGCGAATTTGCAAATCCGAGAATTGCACCCGGAAATTCCCCCAGAGGTTTGGAAGCATTTGCAGGAATTGGGGATAGCGTCTCGCCGCGTTGAAGTTGACCCGATTCGTAATATGATGGCAAGTCCGACAGCAGGGATCGATCGCCAACAGTTACTCGATACTCGCCCCCTAGTTGCGGATTGGGATAATTACCTGCAAACCCATCCTGAATTATCCGAACTTTCGCCTAAATTCAGTATTGGCTTTGACGGCGGAGAATTAGTTTCAATTCGCGATCGCCCCAATGATATTTTATTAGCAGCAGAAAGGCGATCGGCAGATTCAGAAATAGTATTTCGGCTGCATTTAAACGGCGATACAGGAATTATAATTGAACAATCGCAATGTATCTCAGTTTTAGCCGCCCTCGCTAATGTGTATCTTGAATACAGCAAAAATCAGCCTCGAATTGAGGGGAAAAAACCGCGTTTACGTCACCTGCTGACAGATTGGGGTGTTGAAAATTATCTAAAACTTGTAGAGAAGAATTTACACAACTTACCCACGGGGGGCAAAAACCCGGTTTCTGCGTCAAGATTTATCGAAAAAGTGACGATTTCTGTCAGAAACCAGTTTTTTTGCGTAAGCCCTAATTTACCGTCTTTATTACAACAAAGCCCGATCGCTTCATCTGAAAAATCCATCCCCAATCATCAACATCTCGGCATTCATCCCCAGCGACAGCCCGGTTTCTCCTACATCGGAATAGCTCTGCCATTAGGTAGGCTAGAATCGAAGCAATTGCGAGATTTGGCAAAATTAGCCCAAAACTTCGCCGGAGGCACTCTGAGGCTCACGCCTTGGCAAAATCTGTTGATTTCTGACATCCCCAACTCCCAGTTGTTTGAGGTCAAACAACAAATCGCCGATTGGGGATTCCATTGGTCAACAACTCATTTAGACTCATGCTTAGTTGCTTGTGCCGGCAGTAGCGGTTGTGCTTCGGCGATGACAGATACCCAAAGTCACGCCCTAGAAATGGTGCAAGATTTAGCCCAAAAATTGCAGATCGATCGCCCAATCAACATTCATTTCAGCGGGTGCAAAAAGTCCTGTGCTCAACATCACCCAATAGATATTACCCTAGTAGGAATTCAGATTAGACAGGGAAACGAGACGATCGCAGGTTATGACATTTACGCAGGTAAAACAGACTCACCCTTTGGGCGGCAAATTTTCCAGGGCGTGAGTGTGGCGCAAATGCCAAGTGCGATCGCACAAATGCTGCGAATATATCAACGATCGCGATCGCCCGACGAGTCATTTAGCGAATTTGTAGATCGAAGTGCGATCGACAAATTGCAAGAGAAGTTCGGCAACGGATTTTGTAACGGATTTAACGGATTTAACGGATAGAAGACGGATTTTGTTAGTTGCTACCCATGCCATGTCCCATGCCCAATTCCCTAGGCCCAATTCCCAATTCCCTAGGCCCAATTCCCTAGGCCCAATTCCCAATTCCCTAGGCCCAATTCCCAATTATCCTAATGATTGACTACATTCGAGACGGAACCGAAATATACACAAAATCCTTCGCCACAATTCGAGCCGAAGCCAATTTGTCAACCTTACCAGAAGACTTAGAATCCCTCGCAGTGCGCCTAATTCACAGTTGCGGCATGACAGATATTGTCGCAGACTTAGCAGCTTCCCCCGGTGCAGCCACCGCTGGGCGCAACGCCCTCGCAGCCGGTGCACCCATCCTGTGCGATTCCCGCATGGTAGCCGAAGGCATCACTCGCAAACGCCTCCTGGCCGACAATGCGGTGATTTGCACCCTTTGGCATCCCGAAGTCCCGGAATTGGCGCTACAAATGGGAAATACTCGATCGGCCGCAGCCCTTGATTTGTGGCTAAATGACTTAGAGGGTGCGGTAGTGGCGATCGGCAATGCCCCGACTGCTTTGTTCCGACTGCTGGAAATGTTGGATGCTGGAGCCCCCAAACCGGCCTTAATTCTGGGTTTCCCGGTAGGATTTGTCGGCGCGGCGGAATCCAAAGCGGAACTGGCTGCGAACAGTCGGACGGTGCCATTTATTACAGTGCACGGACGGCGCGGTGGCAGTGCAATGGCAACGGCGGCAGTGAATGCGTTAGCGAAAAAGGACGAACTATGACTCATAATTTATTGATGGTACAAGCCCCCGGATTTATTCCTTCGAGGACTCAGGACGGAATCAATCCCAAATCCAAAATCCCAAATCTAAAATCCCAAATCTAAAATCCTCAAGCCCCCGAATTTATCCGTGGGATCAATCCCAAATCCCAAATCTAAAATCTAAAATCTAAAATCGAATGACTGAGACTACTGGTAAATTGTACGGTTTGGGTATTGGCCCTGGCGATCCTGAGTTGATTACTTTGAAAGCTTATCGGATTTTGCAATCTGTGCCTGTGATTGCCTATCCGGCGATGGAAAATGGTAAGGTGCTCGCGCGGGCGATCGTCGCAGATTATCTGCGCCCGGAGCAAATTGAGATTCCGATGCCGCTGCCTTTTAGTCCCACGCGATCGTCTCAACCTTATTATGATATTGCTGCCGAGAAGATTGCGGCACACCTCAGCGAAGGGCGGGATGTGGCGGTGTTGTGTGAGGGCGAACCTTTTCTCTACGGCACGTTTATGTATCTATTCAACCGTTTGTCGGGAACATTTACCACCGAAGTTGTACCGGGAATTTCTTCGACAATGGCGAGTGCGAGTGCGTTGGGAGTGCCGCTTACTTACCGCAATGATGTGTTAAGTATTATGCCTGCTACTCTGGATGCTGAGGTTTTGCGCGATCGACTGGCGCTTGTTGATGCTGCTGTGATTATTAAGCTGGGCCGACATTTTGCTAAGGTTCGGGATGTGTTGATTGAGTTGGGACAGTTCGATCGAGCATTGTATATCGAACGCGCAACTATGCCAAATCAGCGAATTCGGGCGATCGCAGATGTCGATCCCGCCGAAGTTCCCTATTGGGCTCTGATTATGATCCCCAGCCAGCAAAAATCTGTATCCTAGCTGTTTAGCTAAATACTTTCCATGCCTGAAGGCGACGCGCTTCCAGGCTTTACCTACTTTTTTGTGCATTCTTGCCCATTTATCCACCATTCCTGATATTGATAACTCCAGCTTATGACCTATATAATTTAATCTGTTGTTAAAATACTTTACAAACCTTAGAATATGCTTTATGTTTATTACATGGCGGAACAAACAACCGCCACGAACATTGATAACCAAATAAAGCAATCATAAAACCATGACAACAACCTTACAGCAGCGCGAAAGCGCCAATGTCTGGGAACGCTTTTGTGAGTGGGTCACAAGCACAGACAACCGGATTTATATCGGTTGGTTCGGCGTCTTGATGATTCCTACCCTCTTAAGTGCCACCATCTGCTACATCGTCGCCTTCATTGGTGCACCTCCTGTAGACATCGACGGCATCCGCGAACCAGTTGCTGGTTCCTTGATGTTCGGTAACAACATCATCACAGGTGCTGTTGTTCCTTCTTCTAACGCCATCGGTCTTCACTTCTACCCAATCTGGGAAGCTGCTTCCCTCGATGAGTGGTTGTACAACGGCGGCCCTTACCAATTGGTAATTTTCCACTTCCTGATCGGTGTATTTTGCTACATGGGTCGTGAATGGGAATTGTCCTACCGCTTAGGAATGCGTCCTTGGATTTGCGTAGCCTACTCTGCACCAGTTGCAGCCGCTACCGCAGTATTCTTGATCTACCCGATCGGACAAGGCTCCTTCTCTGACGGTATGCCCTTGGGTATCTCCGGTACATTTAACTTCATGATCGTGTTCCAAGCTGAGCACAACATCCTGATGCACCCCTTCCACATGTTGGGAGTTGCCGGTGTCTTCGGTGGTTCTTTGTTCTCCGCCATGCACGGTTCTTTGGTAACATCTTCCTTGGTTCGTGAAACAACCGAAACCGAATCTTTGAACTACGGTTACAAATTCGGTCAAGAAGAAGAAACCTACAACATCGTTGCAGCCCACGGCTACTTCGGTCGTTTGATTTTCCAATACGCTTCCTTCAACAACAGCCGCTCCTTGCACTTCTTGTTAGGCGCATGGCCAGTTGTCGGTATCTGGTTTACCGCTTTGGGTATTTCCACGATGGCGTTTAACTTGAACGGTTTCAACTTCAACCAATCAATTATCGACTCTCAAGGTCGTGTCATCAACACCTGGGCTGATGTCATCAACCGCGCTAACTTGGGTATGGAAGTCATGCACGAGCGCAACGCTCACAACTTCCCTCTCGACTTGGCTGCTGGTGAAACAACTCCCGTGGCAATGGTTGCTCCTTCTATCAACGGCTAAGTTTTAGCTTGAGATTACAAAAAGCGCTCTCAGAAATGAGGGCGCTTTTTGTTTGGGCTTTTCCCCAAATCCAAGAAACCGGGTTTCTGCGATAATCTTGGAATCTTCACCGAGATTTTACGAAGAAACCCGGTTTCTGACTCCCACTTTTTGTTTGGGCTTTTCCCCAAATCCAAGAAACCGGGTTTCTGCGATAATCTTGGAATCTTCACCGAGATTTTACGAAGAAACCCGGTTTCTGACTCCCACTTTTTGTTTGGGCTTTTCCCCAAAATCCAAGAAACCGGGTTTCTGCGATCATCTTGGAATCCCCACCGAGATTTAGGAAGAAACCCGGTTTCTGAACCCCACGCCCCAAAATCCAAGAAACCGGGTTTCTGCAACAATCTTGACATCCCCACCGAGATTTAGGAAGAAACCCGGTTTCTGAACCCCATGCGATCGCCCATCTCTACCGCTCCTTGTCAAACAAAGTCTGCCGGAGTTTATCCTCGAACGCAGTGAAGGACAGACTAAGAAATAAATGGGTGGAATGTTACTTATACCAATTTTTTATGAGGCTGCATAGAATCTGATCCCCCCTAACCCCCCTTAATAAGGGGGGGACAAGAGGGTGGTCAAAGTCACCCCCTACTCCCCTTATTAAGGGGGATTTAGGGGGGTCGAAATATATGCAACTTCATATAGCAATCCTAAATCAGTTGTGTAATTAATTGTTGTAGGGGCAATCCGACCCCTACTCCCCGTGGTTGCCCCGCTTATGCTGGGGTAGGCACAGGGGCACTACCCCCTACAAATCCTCATGAATGATTTAGGATTGCTATATTAAATTGGTATTAGATTGAATGTATTGTTGAAATACACGATTAATCTGAAACTTCGATCGCGATCCTACTAACATTTTTTCCACTAAGCCGCGTCTGGCTAAAGATTGTATGGCTTGCCAAAATTCTGATTTGGATAAGAGGCTATCTGCTGGTTGTCGTGAAATATCTACAGCTTCATTTTGAGTTGCTAACCAGTAGAAAGCCTTTTTTTCTGAGTCTGATAAACGCTCTAGGTGAGTTTCTAAAAGGGGTTCTAAGTCACCTAAAAACAAATCACTTCCATCCGCTAAAAACAGGGAAACGCTACCATCAAATAATTCCCAAATTGTTGCAGCGATGATATTTAGCCAGGAAGGATGACCTTGATAAAGGGTGATTAAGTCTGACCATTTTTCCTCATCTGCTAATCCTTTTTCTCTGAGAATGTCTGCGGCTTCTTCTCCTAACCCTTTGAGGTGTAATGTTCGGGTAGCTAGGTTTTCGGCTTCTAAAGCAGTAATTTCTCTGGGTTTTTCCCAACTGAGGAGGATTAAACAACTCTGATGAGAGGATGTGGCAATTTGTTTGAAAAATTTGCCATAGTCTTCATAGCCTGCTAAATATTGACCTGCTAATTGACCGCTGCTAAATATATTATGTACGTCATCAAGGATTACTAAACAGCGTGAGGTGCGAAAATAATCGATGATTGTGGGTAATGGGGGTTGTGGCGATCGCCCAAAAAATTGCTTGAGTTCGGTTTGGAGGGTTGAGAGTGTGGGTGTGTTGGTGAGACTTAACCAAATAATATAATCAAATTCGGTTTGAGTTTGTTCGATGAGTTTGAGGGCGATCGCACTTTTGCCAATTCCACTTAAGCCATAGACGGTAATCAAGCGGGTGTGGGCTTGTAATATCCATTGTTTGAGGGTGGAGAGTTCGGATGTGCGATCGTAAAAGTAAGGGAGTTCGGGTGCGTCTGTTAAATCGATGATTGGGGATTGACTTTTGTTTTGGGGAGAATCAGGGGGATTGGGCGATCGCTGTTTAGCCTCTTCTGCATCTTGCCGTTTTTCTCCACAGATATTGATATGACTATTAATGTTACTACTAACAATCTGTGAACCATTATTGTTGTAAATATTAGATAATGCTTTTGTTTCTAAAATAGAGCGAACATTAGATTGTTTAATATCTTCTTCCAAAATCTCAGAGAGAAGTTTCCATAATTTTCTAGCAACTTGTTTAATATGATCTTCACTACGATTGCACTTTTTCGCTATTTTAGGATATTTCTCACCTTGCCAAACTTCCTCTAATATACATCTTTGTAATGAATCAAGATGTTTTTCCGTTTTGACAAATACTTGCTCGTCAGTCCACTGTAAAACCTCTTGGATATTCATAGCTAAAAGTGGGTTTAGTTTTGACAATCACACTATATCACACTTTGTAACACTTTGCCAGCTAAATAACACTTTTTATTGTTAGTAAAAATCATGAAAAAACAATTAACTGTACACTAAATAACACTTTTATTACTATGAAAAAATAAATTTTCATGTTAAAATAAAATAATGAGAAATACAAGAAATCTAGTAGAGATTTATAAGTTATCAAATGCTCTGGAGGAAATATGACACGGTTTAACTGGTTTGCCAAAGACACCTCTCAAGAAGATCAGAAACTCACTTCGGAGGATGTGCAGCGGATAGTTCGCGACTTCAATCAATGCTTGTCACGTATTCAAGGGATACCTGAAGTCTTAGAGGAGATAACCTTTGAGGAGGCTATAAGTTATTTCCAGAGCGATCGCCCAGGGACTCCTAATGTAAAAAAAGGAGCAATTATTCGCCAAGAGCATCCCGAAGGGCAATTTTTAGGACAGGTGTTTTTAGACGAAAATAATCACCTTATTTGTCGTTCAAATGGAATACCTTATGGTCGTCAGTTGGTGGCCAAAAAACTAGACAAAAAATTAATTGATGTTTTGGGCGATCGAGAATTAATTGCCATTGAGTTGAAGGCTAAAGAATCTGGTGAATATCAGCTTACTGAAGAAACCACTCAAAAATCGAGAATTGTAAAAATCTCTAAGATAGTTAGTATCATTATTTGGTCGATTATAATTCTAATTGTATTAATCCCGTTACTGGGACGATTAGTTATGAGTCAGGCTTTGGCAGCAGAATTAACCTCTCCTCCCTCCATAGAAATTACTCAATCTCTAGTCGCATTTGGTGGAAGAGAACAAGCTTTCAAAAAAGCTCTGAACACGGCAAATCAAAGTGCTGAACAATATGCTAACAATGAATTAAATCGGTGGGAGGAACAATTAATTAATCGAATTGATACGGACTTTTTAAATTGGTATTTTAATTATTTTAATCAGAAACAGCAAGAATTTGGTGTTCTTTTTGAATATATTGGCGAGAATTTGATGAATGGGTTTAATCAGAGTATAGTCAATGAAAAGATTGCCAAAAGCATAAATAACAATATTCAAAGAGAATTTGCTAGGAGAGTATTGCAAGCAAATTCAGCAGAGATGAAATTTCATACCATAGTAATTGATACGGCTAATTTTTATATTGAACAATTATCTAAGGAATTTGACGATGTGCCGAAAATGTACAAAATCCCCCAAGCGGACTGGCATAAATATTTAGAAGGTATAAATTTTAGGTTAGAAAATGAACGAGGAGATGAAGTATCTTTAGTAAGATTTGTAGGTGCTGCTGGAACTGCTAAAATTACTGCTACAATTGCTGCTAAAGCAGGTAGTAAAGCTGTAGCTGCTATTTCTTCGCAACTAGGAAGTATGATTGAGCCTACCCTTGCCATAGCTTTAATCGCTTGGGATTATTGGGATTATACTAAAGGAGTTCAAGAAGACAAGCCCCGTTTGCGTGAAGATTTAGTCAACTCTTTACATGACATTAAAAAATCTATTTTGAGCGAGCCAGAACATAGTGTAATGTCTGTTGTCAATGAATTAGAACAAAAAATTAAAAATAGTGTTTTACAGGCGAACTTTCCTGCTTAAAAGTTTAGAAATGGTATGCTTTCTATCTAGATAGCAATTGTAGGCTGCATCAGGGAAAATAAATCTCTAATTTGAGAACAGGACTTGCCCTGACGCACTGTTACACTTTTAGCTAGCGAGGCCCAGCTTCAATTGCAGAATTGGCTATGTTAACGAGCATTTTCTCTTGCCCATTTTTCATCGTTACTCGATACAAAACGCCTTGATACTGCCACTCAACTAAGGCCGTGCAGTAAGCACCGCAGCCATTGTAAAAAACTCCTTGTGTTCGGCCTGCTAATTGAATGGTTTTGAATTCACTCCTAAATCCTCTGATCGGTGGTTGGGCTGGTTCTCCACCTCTTTTTGCTGAAATATCCGCGATATAGCATGGCGTAGCGCTGCAATTAGGTATGGAGCTCATTACAACGCTATAGCCCTGTGTTTCGACTCGGCTTTCCAAGTATATATCTCCTGATAACGGAAGCTGACTGGGTAAAAAAATTGGTACTCTCGTCTTACCTTGAATTTCTGAGAGAATTTCACGTACAGGAAAAGGACTACTCGATCGCGAATTACCACCTTCAGAATTAGCAGACTGAGGGCGAAACCCTTGCACAAAATTCGTCCACCGCTGAATTTTATTACCAGTAATATCTAAAATTGGAATAGAACGAGTCCTTGATATTGGCCGCCCAGCCTCCTCCTGAGAATATTCGATCGCAGTACGCTCTGGTTTCCCTAAACCATAAGTGTTAGCAATATCACTAGCCAACTGACAATTTATTCTGAATTGCCCCATGTCAATTTTACCATTTCCAGCGAAGTAATACCAAGTCCTACCGCCAGCGTTTGGTATCTCCTGACAGTCAGCATATGTCACCTCAAACATCTTGGCAATATGCACGTCATAGAGGCGCAATTGACCCCCATAAGCAGATTTTGTGGTATTCGTTTCTGACACCGTAAGGGTATAGGTTCCTTCCGCGTGTTGCAGTCTCATGGGAACTTGTGTTTGAGCGATCGCCCCTGGTATCCCCTGTATTGGTGTGACTGCTTCCAAACTCAAAGTAACAGCACTCAAAGTTACAAGAAATAGCCTTTTTTTCATGGTCATCTGCCCCTCAAAACCCAAAGTGCATTCTCCATTAGCTTGTAAAAATTGATCTCAAAATTAATATTAATACTGTTTTAAGAGTACCGCAACCGTAATTTAACGGTGCTGCCTCTAACAAATCTATGGCTTACGCAAAAAACCCGGTTTCTCGGAAAAATCGTGGATAGATTCGATAAATATTGACGCAGAAACCGGGTTTTTGACCCCATGCGTAAGTCCTGACTCTCCCCTCATTCCTCTGCGTCAAAAGCAATTATAGGGTGCGTCAGTGAAAATAAATCTCGAATTTGAGAACAGGACTTGGCCTGACGCACCTTACTCACTACTAACTGAGTCTAAGCTCTAAATTCGATGTGAAGAATTTAGTACAGTCCTGGACGCACAAACTCTATCCGTAGGGCGATGCACACCGCACAGAGCCTCTACCAATAGCGGATAGAACCATTTTTTGCGTAATTTTGGTAGTAATCTCTGGCACAAGTTTGATATTATAGCACAAGAGAAGTGTCAAACTATTAGCAAAACTCCCTAAAAATGCCTTATTTGACAGTAGCCAACGAAATCAAAGCACTCATTGCTAAATTTGCCCAAGCTAGAATCCTGTGGATTGATACAGAAATAGCTGACTATAAATTCAACCCCAGATTGTCTCTAATTCAGGCATTAGCTGACCCCAGAGACTTGACTGGCGATGCCACTTTTCTGCTCGATGTCTTGGATAAACCTGAATTGGCGACAGCTTTTATAAACCTAATTATGGTCAATCCAAACATTGAAAAAGTGATGCACAATGCCAGCTATGATATCAGATTTTTGGGCAATGATGATGCCAAAAACATCACTTGCACCTTGCAAATGGCGAGAAAAATTCCGGCTTATATTCTACCATTACGCAACCGACAACTGAAAACTTTAATAGAAACACTTTGTAACATTGCTTATGTAGATAAAACAGAACAAGGTGGCGATTGGGGAAAGCGTCCCCTGACTGAAAAGCAGCTAGAATATGCCAAGATGGACGCGGTTTATTTAGCTAGAGTGCATCGCCACCTGCTAGAAATTATTGACAAATGTTACCCCGATCCCGCCACAGAAAACTTGACAGCATTGGGGAAACAATATCAGAAAATAGAAGCTCAGTGGAAACCGCTAGATTCAGAAATTGCTGAGGTGAAAGAACGCTTTAAAGCCGCGATGCTGGCGAAAAAGCTCAAAGACAGTTCTTATTTTGAGCTATCCAGTTCGATCGCGATGAAAGTAGATTTTCTCACCCTCGCAAATCTGACGCAAACTGAGGGAATTGAGTTGAGTTTTCCGGTAACGCTGACTAAAGAAATTCAAAAACAGTTAGGAAAACTTATCAGTCATCCATCTTTGCAAGTTGAGGATATTGCGAGTTGGCGGTTGACTTCCAACATACAACAGTGGCGAAAATCAACTAAAAAAATTGTGCCGGAACCGGCGAGTGAGGATTTAATAGCATTGGGGGAAAGGTACAAAGAAATTTTGCCTGAGTGGAAGTTGTTGGATTCAGAAATTGAGCATCTGAAAGAGCGAGTTAAAAAAGCAATGTTGGTGCAAAATCAGGGGAATACTCCCTATTTTAAGCTCTCCAGTTCTTCTATTTTGAAAGTAGATTTTGCGAACTTGGCAAGACTTGTACAATCTGTGGGAATTGAGTTGGATTTTATGGTGACGCTGACTCAATATATCCAAAAACGGTTAGGGGAAGCAATCAATCAAATTGACGTGCAAGTTGAGTATATTACCAGTTGGCGGATGAAGGCTAAGGCTGTGGAAGATGAAGATGAGGAAATCCCGTTTTAAGTAATAAAATCAGGACTTACGCATGGGGGCCCAGAAACCGGGTTTTTTTACGAAAATACTTGATTATAGCCCGCAGATTCGGTGAAAAACCCGGTTTCTTTGTCGGAGTGCGTCCAGGAGAAAATATCACCTTTCCGCTCATTCCTCCTATGCTCATTTATGCCGAGGATTAGGATGTAAAGTTTTGCAACGCTTCAGCCTTGCTTGCATTGTGCGATCGCCACAAACACGGCGATCGCTATTAACCTTATTCTTCCAAATACTCTGCAACTGCTTGCAAATCTTCCAATCCTTGGT
>Ga0316608_1000992_pt1 | contig 11778 bp, 12 predicted proteins | sample MIS2016152B_MG_FD_207673 | JGI IMG/M metagenome (GOLD analysis project Ga0316608, IMG submission 207673) | Microbial mat bacterial communities from Middle Island sinkhole, Lake Huron, Michigan, United States - MIS.2016.152B | ecosystem: Environmental > Aquatic > Freshwater > Lake > Sediment... | reverse complement strand
CATACATTCCGTGGTTTACAATTCCTCGGATAGTGTGTGCCAAGGCATCATCATTAGTAAAAATCGCTCCACCATCGCCATAACAACCCAAATTTTTAGAAGGAAAAAACGAAGTGGCTCCAACATTCCCAATTACTCCTGCTTTCTTTTTAGTTCCGTCCGAAAACTTGCAATTGGCTCCAATCGCTTGTGCATTGTCTTCAATTACATAAAGCTTGTGTTCATTGGCAATTGCCATAATTGCTTCCATATTGGCGGCACGACCAAACAAATGTACAGGTACAATGGCTTTGGTTTTGGGTGTAATCGCTTTTTTGATGGCTTCGATAGAAATGTTCATATTGAACATATCTACATCGACCAAAACGGGCGTGAGTTGCAACAAAGCAATCACCTCGACAGTAGCAGCAAAGGTAAAATCGGCAGTAATTACTTCGTCTCCTGGTTGTAAACCCAATCCCATCATGGCAATTTGCAAAGCATCAGTGCCATTCGCACAAGGAATAACGTGTTTTACATCGAGATATTCTTCCAGATTTTTTTGAAATTGATGAACCTGTGGTCCATTAATGTAAGTGTTGGTGTCGAGAACTTCTTGAATTGAAGCGTTTACGGTGTCTTTTAGTTTATCGTATTGACTTTTTAAGTCAACCATTTGTAATTTTCTCATTTTGTCATTGCGAGGCATAGGAGCATCTCATTTTATTGATATTAAATTCATTTCAAACCAGTTTTTCAAACTTCAATAAAACAAATTTTTTCTTATTATGATTTGAAAATGGTTGTGTAAAAATAGGAATTATTTTTTGTAATTAAATTTATTATATTTGTGTTAAATAATAAATAAGATGGAAACAGTTCAATTCAAAAGTAAATCAAAAAAAGATATGAATTTATTGGTAAATCTTGCCAAAAAAATGGGTATTGAAGTAGAAAAAATAAACCCTAAAGTTGATTTTATAGATGAGAATTCGCCTGAATATGAATTGAAAGTGGAAAGAAATTTGGGATTGATGATGATAGAAGGAATGAAATCTGGGATAGCCAGTAAGGAAGAAGTTTACAAAATTTTGAATAAATGGAAATAATTTTCATGAATTCTTATTTAAGAGCTTTAAAAAAAATTAAAAATGCGGATTTGATTTTAGATTTGAATAAAGCAATAGAAAATGTAGAGAATGCAGTAACTTTTTCCGAAATATTAAATGTAAAAAAGCTTTCTGGATTTTCAAATTGTTATAGAATCAAAGTAAATAACTATAGAATTGGGTTAGTTTTAGATAACAATGTGATTACTTTTGTTCAATTTGAACACCGCAAAGACATCTACAAAAAATTCCCTTAATGCTTTTCCTTTACAACCTTCTCGTACATTTTTCAGCATTTATTCTCAAAATTATTGCTGTTTTCAGTCCAAAAATCAAGCTTTTTGTCGATGGTCGACAACCTGTTTTTGAAATTTTAGCCACTAAAATCAAAGCAAATGACAAAACCTTATGGTTTCATGCTGCTTCATTGGGCGAATATGAACAAGGTTTGCCTGTAATTGAAAAAATTAAAGAACAATTTCCCAATCATAAAATCATAATAACTTTTTTCTCGCCTTCGGGTTATGAAGTTCGTAAAAACAATACCGTTGCCGATGTTACGCTTTATTTGCCTTTGGATACCAAAAAAAATGCCCAACAATTTTTGAAACTGGTTCATCCCGAAATGGTTTTCTTTATCAAATATGAATATTGGCCCAATTATTTGAATGAACTTCTAATACTGGAAACTCCAACCTATTTGATTTCAGGAATTTTTAGGGAAAATCAATTATTTTTCAAATGGTACGGCGGATTTTATAGAAAAGCGTTGGATACATTTACTTATTTTTTTGTACAAAACGAAAGCTCTAAAAAACTGCTGTTGCAATTGGGCAAAACCAATGTAAGCGTTTCTGGTGACACTCGTTTTGACCGAGTAGCCACTATTTTGGAAAAAGATAATTCTTTGGATTTTATTGAATCCTTCAAAAAAGAAACTTTGACTATTATCGTGGGAAGTTCGTGGCCAAAAGACGAAAAATTATTAGTCGAGTTTATCAATCAAACTTCCGAAAAAGTCAAGTTTGTCATTGCGCCACATAACATCAAAAGTGAACAAATTCAAGAATTGAAAAATTCTATTTATAAAAAAACAATTTTATTTTCAGAAGTAGGGATAGTTGGCGTCTCGTCCTTACAGGATTACGATGTTTTTATCATCGACACTATCGGAATTTTGACCAAAATTTACAGTTATGCTGATATTGCTTACGTTGGTGGTGGTTTTGGCAATCCTGGTGTTCATAATATTTTAGAGCCTGCTACTTTTGGTGTTCCCATTGTTATTGGACCTAATTTCAGTCATTTTGCAGAAGCAACTGCTTTGGTACATAATGGTGGTTGTGTTTCTATTGGAAATAAAAATGAGCTCTCAGATGCTTTTTCGAATTTAATTAGAAACAAGGACATCCGCAACGAAAAAGGCCATATTTGCAGCACTTTTGTGCAAATGAATAAAGGAGCAGCAGCTATTATTTTAAAACAAATTTTGAATAAATAAACATTGTATCACTCACTAAATTTAAAAACCAAAAGACAAGTAAAATAAGACACTAGAATAAAGTAATAAAGATTAAAAAGTTAATCTAAGAAATCAACTTTTAGTAAGAATTTTTGAGTTTATTGATTGAAAAACAAACTGTTGAAGACCAAAGAAAAAAATATTGAAAAAAATATAAAAAAAATATTTATACTATTAAAAAATTTATATCTTTGCCTCGAATTAATAATTAACCTTTTATAATTAAGTAAGATGAAAAAAGTACTTTTAAGTTTAGCCGTTGTTGCCGTTTTAACTGTTGTATCTTGTAAAAAAGCTGAAACAACTGAAGCACCTGCTGTAGATACTACTGCTGTTGCAGTTGACACTACTGCTGTTGACACTACTGCTGTTGACACTACTGCTGTTGTTGCTGATACTACTGCTGCAGCTAAGTAATTCTAAATTACAGAAAAAATAAGCTACGCATTGCGTAGCTTTTTTTTTTGTCATAATCTGAAATTTACTCATTGCTTTATACTCGTTTGATGCTGTCCTAAAAAAATCCCAAACTCCAGTAAAATTGGAATTTGGGATTTGATTTTTGGAATTTAGAGATACCTACATTTCAAATGCTTTCTTAGGATTTCCATCACAAAGCAATGCTACTGGATTTTCTAGTGCTTCTTTCACGGCAACCAAGAAACCAACAGACTCACGACCATCGATAATTCTGTGGTCATAAGACAAAGCCACGTACATCATTGGGTGAATTTCCACTTTGCCATTGACAGCAATGGGACGCTCGATAATGTTGTGCATTCCAAGGATTCCAGATTGTGGTGGGTTGATAATTGGCGTAGATAACATACTTCCAAAAACGCCTCCGTTAGTAATGGTAAATGTTCCTCCAGTCATATCGTCAACGGTAATTTGTCCGTCTCTTGCTTTGATGGCCAATCTTTTTATCTCGGCTTCAATGCCTCGGAAAGTTAGGTTTTCAGCATTTCGAACTACAGGAACCATCAATCCTTTTGGTCCTGAAACCGCAATCGAAATATCGCAAAAATCATACGCAATCTTGTAATCGCCATCCATCATAGAGTTCACATCAGGATACAATGCTAAAGCTCTTGTAACCGCTTTGGTAAAAAACGACATATAACCTAAACCAAGTCCGCCGTGTTTGGCTTTGAATGCATCTTTGTATTCGTTGCGTAAAGTGTTGATGGGCGTCATATTCACTTCGTTGAAAGTAGTCAACATAGCGGTATCATTTTTGGCAGCCACCAATCTTTCGGCTACTTTTCGACGCAACATCGATAATTTAGTACGTTCTGAACTACGGTTTCCTCCCGTTGGAGTTCCCATAGATGGAACGGCATTTATAGCGTCATCTTTGGTAATTCTTCCGTCTTTTCCTGTTCCAACAATGTCAGAAGGCTGGATGTTTTTTTCGTCTAATATTTTTCTTGCAGCTGGTGAAGGAGTTCCCGAAGCGTAAGAAGTTGGTACTACAGGAGCAGCTACTTTTACTTCTTCTTTCTTCACTTCAACCACTTTTGCTTCATCTTTTTTAACTTCGGCAACTGGTAATGAAGCAGATGGTTTTGCAACATCTGTATCAATATGGCACACAATTGCACCAACTGCTACTGTGTCGCCTTCTTCTGCTTTCAAAGTAATAATTCCGCTGGCTTCGGCTGGCAATTCAAGGGTTGCTTTGTCCGAATCCACTTCTGCAATGGCTTGATCTTTTTCGACATAATCGCCATCTTTTACTAACCAAGTTGCAATTTCAACTTCTTTGATTGATTCCCCAGGTGATGGGACTTTCATTTCTAAAATCATCGTTTATAATTTTATATGTATTGTTATAATTATTCTATTCTAATAAATTTTCTACTGCAATATCTTCGTCAATTTCGTCCCAATGTATTCCTTCTCCGTTTCCTATGAAACGCCATTTCTGTAATTGTTTTGAAGTTGCATTTCTTAATCTTGGAAACCATTCTAGAGGAATTTGACAACTCTCTACCGTCTTCTAAAAAAACAATCATTTTAGCATCTGAAAATACTACATTTATCGCTTTTTTAGATTTATTTATTACTAAAGAATTCATCCCATTTTTGTATTAAAAGTTGTTGATTTTCTTCGACTAAATTACGAATTAGTTTCAAGGGCTTAACATTAAACCTGAAACTTGAAACTTGAAACAATTTTTTTTATCTAACAAAATCCTTTTCAAAAACCGTTTTAATCGCTCTTGCGTGGCGATTTTTGGATCTTGTATAACTTCCTGAAGCCGATGCCGAGGAAACTCTAAGGGAAGCCAACCTCCATTTTACTAAGTCAAAATTCATTAGCATATATCCGTAAGCTCCCATATTTTTTGGCTCTTCTTGCGCCCAAACATAATCATCGGCATTGGGATATTTGGCAATAATTGCTTTTAATTGATCCACTGGCAATGGGAATAATTGTTCGATTCTCACAACTGCAACATCTTTTCTTCCTCGGATTTCTCTTTCGGCAGTAATATCATAATAGAATTTTCCTGTACAGAAAACAAGCGTTTTAACCTCAGCTTTATTAACTGTTTCGTCATCAATGGTTTCTTGGAAACTGCCATTTTCTAATTCTTCGATACTGGAAACAACTCTTGGATCACGAAGTAAACTTTTTGGTGTAAAAACAATCAGTGGTTTTCGGAATTTAGCTTTCATTTGTCTTCTCAACAAGTGAAAGAAGTTGGCCGGAGTTGTACAATCGGCAACATACATATTTTGCCTAGCACAAAGTTGTAAAAAACGTTCCATTCGTCCTGAAGAATGCTCTGCTCCTTGACCTTCATAACCATGAGGCAACAACAAAACTATGCCATTTTGGTTGTTCCATTTGTCTTCGCCACACGAAATATATTGGTCAATCATAATTTGAGCACCGTTCGAGAAATCGCCAAATTGTGCTTCCCAAATCGTCAGTGCGTTTGGATTGGTTAGCGCATATCCATAATCAAATCCTAAAACGCCATATTCTGATAAAGGAGAATTGAAGGCGTTGAATTTTCCTTTTTTGCCTTCCAAACTATTGATTAATACTACTTCTTCTTCGGAATCTTCGACTTTTACAACAGCGTGCCTGTGCGAAAATGTTCCTCGTTCTACATCTTGTCCTGAGATACGAACGTCAAAACCTTCTCTTAGTAAAGACCCATAAGCCAAGTGTTCGGCCATTGCCCAATCTAGTTTATTGGTTTCAAAAAACATGGTTTTTCGGTCGTTGATTAATTTTTGAACTTTACTAATGAATTTTTTATCATTTGGCAAATTACATATAGCATTGGCTACAGCTGTAAGTCCTTCTTTTGGATAAGTTGTATCAACTTTGGTGAGCATTTGCGAGATTCCCGCTTTTTCAAAACCTTTCCATTCATTTTGAAGAAAAGGTGTAATTATTGTTAACTCACGTTTTCTGGATTCTTCTAAACTAACTTCCAAACCATCTTTATATTCAGTCTCTAATTCTTTCACATAAGAATCATCAATAACACTTTCTGCTAACAATTTTTCGGCATAAATATCTCTTGGGTTTTTGTGTTTGGCAATAATTTTATAAAGAATAGGTTGTGTAAATCGGGGTTCATCGCCTTCATTATGACCGTATTTTCTGTATCCCAATAAATCTATAAAAACATCCCGACCAAAATGCATTCTAAAATCCAAAGCAAATGACATAGCGTGTACAACTGCTTCGACATCGTCGGCATTGACGTGCAACACAGGAGAAAGGGTTACTTTAGCAACATCAGTGCAATAAGTCGAAGAACGAGCGTCAAGATAATTGGTGGTAAATCCCACTTGATTATTGATGACCACATGAATGGTTCCGCCTGTTTTGTAACCATCCAATTGCGACATTTGAATGATTTCATATAAAATTCCTTGTCCTGCAATTGCAGCATCTCCGTGAACAGCAATGGGCAATACTTTTGAGAAATCGTTTGGGAAATATTTGTCTTGTTGGGCTCTTGTAATTCCTTCAATAACAGCTCCAACAGTTTCTAAATGCGAAGGGTTTGGTGCTAAATTGATGTTTATTGTTTTTCCTGAACTGGTTCTTTTCTCTGCACTTAAACCTAAATGATATTTTACATCGCCATCAAAATATTCTTGATCGTTATAATCTTTTCCGTCAAATTCGCTAAAAATATCTTGGGTAGATTTTCCGAAAATATTTGCCAAAACATTCAAACGACCACGGTGGGCCATTCCCATCACAAAATGTTGAACTCCCTTTTCAGCTGCTTGTTCAATCAAGGCATCGATGGCTGGAATGATGGATTCCCCTCCTTCGAGCGAAAATCGTTTTTGTCCCACATACTTGGTGTGCAAGAAATTTTCAAAGGCAACAGCTTGGTTTAGTTTGTGCAGAATTGCTTTTTTCTTTTCAATAGAAAAATCTGGTTGATTGTCATTGTGACCAATTTTACTCTGAATCCATTTGATATCATCAGGATTTCGGATGTACATATATTCAACTCCTATAGATTGACAGTAAATTTTGTCCAAATGACTTAATATTTCAGCCAAACTACAGGGCTCAATTTTGATGATTCTGGCAGCATCAAAAACTGTTGGTAAATCAGCTTTGGAGAGTCCAAAATTCTCCAAATCTAATGTTGGCGAATAGGTTCTTCGTTTGTGAACGGGATTTGTTCTGGTAAATAAATGCCCACGACTTCTGTATGCATCAATCAATTTGATTACATTAAATTCTTTCAGCAGTTTTTCTGTTCCTGAATTATTTTCAGGCGTGGCAGTCGCTTTGATTGCTGGCTGAGCTACTTGATTTTCCGAATTATAAGTAGCCATTCCAAAGTCGAAACCTTGAAAAAAACCTCTCCAACTTGGCTCTACGCTATCTGGATTTTCTAAATATTGATCGTATAATTGGGCAAAAAATTCGGCATGAGCCGCGTTTAAGAATGAAAACCTGTCCATAATTTTATAAAATATGCATTTCTGTTAAAATAGTTTCGCAAAAGTACAATAAACCAAGTATATTTAAATTCATTTTTATGTACTTTTACTTTAATTTTTGTTAAATAAAACACAAACTTATCATGAAAAATAATCCACTTTTAATTCAAATAAAATCTATTACGATTTTGATAATGCTATTTTCTAGTCCTTTTTTGTTGGCACAACAACAGACCAATAATAATAAAAAGCAAAATGAATTTTGGGATAAAGTTCAATTTGGAGGAGGAGTAGGGCTTGGCATTGGTTCTGGATACACCGATATTTCTCTTTCGCCAAGTGCTATTTACAATTTCAACAACTATGTTGCTTTAGGACTTGGGGTTCAATATGCTTATGCAAAACAGAAAACCGATTTTGCATCCCATTTGTATGGCGGCAGTATTATTGGATTATTTACTCCGTTTGAAGAAGTTCAACTATCGGCTGAATTAGAACAGTTGCGCGTCAATGTGGACTTTGGGCCTTATAGCGGTTCTGAAAATTATTGGAATACTGGATTATTTTTAGGGGCGGGTTTTAGAACCGGCAATGTAACAGTTGGAGTTCGCTATAATGTATTGCACAACAAAAACAAAAGTGCTTATAGTGAGGCTTTTATGCCTTTTGCTAGGGTGTTTTTTTAATCATAAACCTAACAAATTAATAACATCAAACATCTAATTATCTCACTTATTTGTCTTTTTTTTGGAAAAAATCTATCACAATGAAAAATCTTTGTTTTACTGTAATTATTTTGTTTTCTATTTCAATTTTTGCTCAGAATATTTTAAAATCGGGACCAATGGTGGGTTACAGCGAAATGAAAGAAGCCGTAATTTGGTTGCAAACTGAAAAAGAAGCATCCGTTTTTATTGAATATTATAGTACCGATAAAAAGACAACTGTTTTAAGAAGCAAATCTTATCCAACAAAGAAAGAAAATGCTTTTACGTGTCACGTTTTATTAGATCAGCTACAACCAGACAAAAAATATTTTTATTCCGTTTTTATTGATAAAAAGAAAATCAATATTACTTATGAAACTTCTTTCACATCCAAAAAATTATGGCTGTGGCGTGAAAACGCACCCGATTTTTCTTTTGCTTTAGGAAGTTGTACTTATATAAACGAGGAAGCATTAGACCGACCTGGCAAAGGATACGGTTCTCATTATTCGATTTTTGAGGCCATTAATTCCAAAAACCCGGACATCATGCTTTGGATGGGAGACAATATTTATTTGAGAGAAGCCGATTGGGATACTAAAACTGGTATTTATCATCGGTATTCACATTCTCGTTCGATAAAAGAGTTACAACCCTTGTTGGCCAAAACACAAAATTATGCCATTTGGGACGATCACGATTTTGGACCCAATGACGGTGACAGAAGTTTTTACAACAAACATATTACCCAACAAGCATTCAAAGATTTTTGGGCCAATAAAACTTATGGTTTAGATAAAAATCAAAATGAAGGCACTTGTTCGACCTTTAGCTGGGCTGATGCCCATTTTTTTCTTCTGGACAATCGGTTTTTTAAGTCCCCAAATGATAGAAAAACAGGAGAAAGAACTATTTTGGGTAAGCAACAACTGGAATGGTTGATAGATGCTCTCTCCTCTTCAAAAGCAGCTTTCAAAATAATTGCCATCGGCGGACAAGTTTTGAACTCTTCCGCACGATTTGAAAATTATGAATGTTATAAAGAAGAAAAAAATTACTTACTAGAACAAATAAAAAGCAATGGAATTAAAGGCGTAATTTTCCTTAGTGGAGACCGACATTTTACGGAACTATCAAAAATATCCATTTCGGAAACTCAGCACATATACGACTGGACTGTTTCGCCACTTACTTCAAGTATAGCAACAACTTACAAAGAAGACACGAATATAAATAGAGTTGAAGGCAGTTTGTTTGTCGAAAATTGTTTTGGAACTATATCATTTTCAGGAGTAAAAGAGACACGACAAATGAAATTGACTTTGTTCAATAAAGATGGAAAAGAACTATGGAATAAAGTAATTTTGAAGAAAGAGTTGGAGTAATCTTCTAATATTTATTCCTAAACCACACTTTTTGCCACTCTCTTTTCAAAATCAAAAAGGCAACATTTTCTGCAAGAATTACTAAATCCGAGCCATCGAGTTTTTTTATTTGGTCTTCCGAAACGTCTATAATGTAGAGTAGATTCAAATATTCGGCGAATTTATTTTGAATCATTCGATAGATTTTTTCGTGCAACTGAATTTTCAATTCATCGGGTGAAATGCTCTTTGGAAAATCAATTCCTTCATTGGCCAAATTAAAATCCTTATTGATTTGCTCTATTAATTTCAAATACAAAGATTCCTTTTCGGCTTCTTCGAGCAGTTGACTGGCGTTTATTGGAGCAATGAAATTCATTTTTATATTTTTAAAGGAGGTTTTTTTGATAACTATTTAGAAAATGGAATCTTTCTTTTGCCTGAAGCAAAATTATAAGCCACACCAGCGAAACTTCCCCAAGTCCAATACCATAACAATTCTGTTAATGGAATATTTCCATAAATAGTAATACCATATTTAGTTTTGGACAAAAGCCAGTATTTATCCCAAAAATCCAAAAAAATAAAATTGAAAATAATATGATAGCTCACAAACGCCATAATTAGAACTATTAAACCTGAAAATAAAGCCTCTTTCCATAAATCAGATCTTTGGATTAGCATATATATAGTGAATATTATGAGGGTAATTGAAGTGACAAAAATGGAATTATAGCCTAGATAATCAATAAATAAAAAAAATGAACCTATGCTCATTAGAATCATCAATCCAAAGATTTTCTTATTATTTATAAAAAAAGCTTCATCTGTTGTTTTAAAGAAAATATCATATACAACAACTGAAATTCCAGCAATGCTAAAACCAAAAATAAAATCTTCTGGCGAAATTGTTTTTATCCCAAAAATAGAGTGGGGTTGCCAATAATCTTTGAAATACCAATATTCAGAAATTAAACCAGCAAAGCCTCCAAACAAACTGACTTTAATTAGTTTTCGTCTAAGGTCTTTTCTAAGTGCATAAAATAAAATCCAAATTAGGAATGAAAATATCCCTGTAATTAAATAGACGTATTTATTATCCATATTTTATATTTTTTTAAACGCTCTAAAAACAGAGCTACATTATTTATTTCTACTCATTAAATTTTCTCCAAAATCTTTTAAGAGTGCTTTTTTATCGTCAGAAATTTCCAATTTTTTCAAAGTTTTAAAAGCCTTCATAGTGAAACCCTGAATGGCTTTTTGGGTAGCGGCAGAAGCTCCTGTAGAATTGAAAATTTCTTTCACGGAATTAATTTTATTTTCATTGCCCTCTATCTGTAATGAAAATAATTGGGTTAACAATTTCTTTTCTTCAGTTTTCGAAAATTCGAGTGCCTTGAGGTACAAATAGGTTTTTTTGTTTTCGATAATATCGCCACCTACTTGTTTTCCAAAAGTTTTTGGGTCGCCAAAAGCATCCAAGTAATCGTCTTGCAACTGAAATGCCAATCCCAAATTGAGACCGAAATCATAAATTAATTTGGAATTTTCTTTGGATGTTTGGGCTATAATCGCACCCATTTTCATTGCCGCAGCAACAAGAACAGCGGTTTTATATTCAATCATTTTCAAGTATTCGGGAATCGTAACATCGTTTCGTGTTTCAAAATCGACATCATATTGTTGGCCTTCGCAAACTTCGAGAGCGGTTTTGCTGAACAATTTGGCCAATTTTCGGAACGTTTTAGGGTTATAATTTTCGAAATATTGGTAGGCCAAAATCAGCATTGCATCACCCGAAAGGATTCCGGTATTGAGATCCCATTTTTCGTGCACCGTTATATTTCCTCTTCTCAAAGGTGCATCGTCCATAATATCATCGTGAACCAACGAAAAATTATGAAAAACCTCAACAGCCATTGCTGCTGGCAAAGCCAATTTATAATCCACATCAAAAATATCGGCAGTCATTAAGGTCAATACAGGACGCAAGCGTTTTCCTCCCAATTGCAGGATATAATCTATGGGTTGATATAGATTTTTTGGTTCTTTATCAAAGTTTTGACTTTCTAAATAAAGTAAAAATTGTTCCTGATATTCGCTAATGGCAAGCACTTAAATGTTTTTTTTAAATTCAAATTTAAAGCAAATTA
>Ga0316608_1000990_pt1 | contig 11780 bp, 12 predicted proteins | sample MIS2016152B_MG_FD_207673 | JGI IMG/M metagenome (GOLD analysis project Ga0316608, IMG submission 207673) | Microbial mat bacterial communities from Middle Island sinkhole, Lake Huron, Michigan, United States - MIS.2016.152B | ecosystem: Environmental > Aquatic > Freshwater > Lake > Sediment... | reverse complement strand
ACATCGCGCCGCCTGCCTGCATTCGATAGGCGCTCAGGGCTTTGAGCGGCTCTTTATTTTTCTCCAACGTGTCCTTGTCTATGGTTGTCACCACGCAGCGCGGACAAGGCTTGACGAGCGCCATTTCCACCTCGCCGACGCGGATGCGTTTCCATGTATCTTCGGCGAACGGCTCACAGCCTTTGACGACCAGGTTCGGGCGGAATCGATTCATCGGCAGAGGGGAATCCAATCGTGAGTTTAGGTCGGTAAGCGATTCCTCCGAGATGATCAAAATCGGGTATCCGTCTGCAAATCCCGTGTGGTCTTCTGCGCTGACCGCGTAATCAGGATTCAACTTGCGCTTGATTCTTTCATCTACATGAGCGAGGCGCGCCGAAACGCCCAGCCAGTCTGAAAGCCATTGCGCGGTTTTATCGCCCTGATCAATCGCGCTCACGCCTTTGCTTTTCCAAATATTAACGGGTATGGGCGCGCCAGTTTTTTGAATTGCAAATTGGAGCGAAACAAAATTGGGCGCAGAGAGTGTAACCGAATCATTTTTGAGCGTGGGGGTGATGAGCGCAAGTTTTGCGTGTTCACGCTGGGTGAGAAAGTCGCCTTCAGGCGTCACCACCATCATACGGCGGTCGTTGGCAAGCCCCATGCGCTCCACTTGCGTTTGGGTCACGTCAAATCCGCGGCAGGCTTTGATAGGGTAATACGTGAGATTAGAAAGTTGAATCATGCGGGCAATTGTACCGCAAAGAAAAACTCGCCAATTAGCGTCGAGATCTATGGTGTGCTAAAAGGTTGTTAGGCGCGGAGTCCAAAGTCCCCTGACTTTGGCGGCAAAATCGGGAGATTTTGCACTCCACCTAACAAATTTTGATCGCTTCCAGATCCATGTTTTTCCGCATGATTTAGCTTATCAAATTGCCATTTCTTGTCCTCCTGTTTTTCTGTGATGACCAATTGTCTTGCAAAAGGTTGGAGATTTAGGCAAAAGACATTAAAATAGAGTTATCATTATTAAAAATAATTACAAAGAGGAAATACTGTGAGCAATTGGCCCGGTAAATTTGTGATCGGTCTCACTGGCAATATTGCCACTGGGAAAAGCGTGGTACGCCGCATGTTGGAGCATCTTGGCGCTTATACTGTGGATGCAGACGCTCTATCTCATCGTACTTATGCCAAAGGCGCGCCTGGATATCAGCCAGTAATCGATAATTTTGGCAAATGGTTGGTCAACAGAGAGGGCGAAATTGACCGCAGTAAACTTGGGAATCTTGTCTTTAATGACCCCGATGCCATGGCGCAGTTGGAAGCCATTGTGCATCCGTTGGTGCGTCAGGCAACAGAGGTTCTTATAAAACGTTCGATTCAGCCTGTTGTTGCGATTGAGGCGATCAAATTGCTGGAAGGCGACTTGCGCAAGATGTGCGATTCCATTTGGGTGACCAATGCGCCAGAAGATGTTCAGGTCGAAAGATTAATGCGTAAACGCGGCATGAATCGTGATCAGGCAGCAGAGCGTACTCATATGCAGTCTGCGCAGAGCGCCAAAGTGGCGGTTGCAAATATTGTAATCACAAATACTGGTTCGTATGATGCCCTATGGAAGCAGGTCAACGCAGCATGGAGAGAGATTGTGCCAGGCGCTAATGTTGCAGAACCTGAACCCATTACAATAAAGACACCCGTTTCCCAGTCGAGCGGGCAATATTTGGTGAAGCGCGGCAAGCCAAAAAATTCTGCTGCCATTGCAGATTTAATTACCCGTCTAAGCAAAGGCGCGCGCATCATGACCGCCGACAGCGTGATGGAAGAGTTTGGCGAAAAAGCATACATGCTTCTTGAACTTGATCAAAAAATTGTTGGGCTGGCAGGCTGGCAGGTGGAAAACCTAGTCACATGTACAACCGATATTTTCTTCGAAGAACATGTCAACCTGCAAAAGGCGCTTGAAATCCTGATCAATGAAGTGGAACGCGCTTCTAGTGAATTACAAAGCGAAGCATCGCTCATTTTTCCACTGAATCAGCTTGCGGCGCAGGAACAAATTTGGAAACAGCTTGGCTACGAAAAACGCACTCCCGAAACGCTCGGCGTGCAGGCTTGGCAGGATTCTGCAATGGAAGCTAATTCTGCTGGAAACACACTCTTATTTAAGCAATTACGCCAGGATCGAGTCCTGCGCCCTATTTAGGAATCAGGTAATTAGGGGTTAGGCAATTAGGAAGAATATAAGCCTAATTACCCGATACCTGTTTTCCTGATTACCTATCACTGTGACTGAATTCCTCAATAACCTCTTTTTTATATTTCAGAGAATTAGCTGGCTGAGCGTATTTGATATTCTGCTCGTCACACTGATTTTCTTTGGTTTGTTATACTCCTTGCGCGACACGCAGGCGATGGCATTGTTGCGCGGTATGATCCTGCTGGTAGTGGTGATTATCCTGCTGACCAGTTTGGTGGAACTCCCTGCTTTTTCATGGTTCGCTCAGAATTCCCTGCCCGCGTTGATACTATCTATACCGGTGGTATTTGCGCCCGAGATTCGACGCGCCCTGGAACGGTTGGGTCGTGCCGGGAATATTTTGCCCATCCCCAACAAGTCAATGGACACCTCCATTGGGCAAACCATCCGCGCTGTGGTGAGCGCAGCAGCCAGGTTGTCAGCCCGCCAACATGGCGCGTTGATTATCTTGCAGCGTTTGGATAATCTTGAGGATTACATACAAACCGGTGTGCCAATGGATGCGCGGGTTACGCCTGAAATATTGTTGCAGATTTTTTATCCAAACACGCCCTTACATGATGGCGGCGTGATTATTGTTGGCGCGCAGGTCGCAGCCGCATCTTGTGTGATGCCCCTCTCTGCCAGCGGAGTCTTGAATCGCAGCCCTGATCGCCAGATGGGATTGCGGCATCGCGCGGCATTGGGCACTTCGGAAGTTAGTGATGCAATTGCGGTTGTTGTCTCGGAGGAGACTGGCGCCATTTCCATTGCACATGCGGGCAGGATGTTACGCCGGCTTGATCCAGATCGTTTGGAAAATATCCTTACCGCGTTTTTTCGTCCACATGGCGAAGCATCAAAGGCTAATCTGTTTGAAAGAATGTTTCCGGGCTTATTTTCGCGTAAAGAAGACAGGTAGTTTTGGTACATTCCGCCCGCGGGTGTTCGCCTGGGCTTATCGAAGGGTTTGTTTATGAAAATAGCGACCCTGCATGGCGTTTTGTCGAGGTGAGTAGATCATGTTCCGTTGGATTTCTGAAAACTATCGCACATTTCTATGGGCGTTTGCGTTATCTATCTCTGTTTGGGTTGCTGCTGTTACATCGGCAGACCCAAACGAGACGCGTACGCTTTCATCTCCCGTGTCGGTACAACTCATCGGACAAGATCCAGGTCTTGTGATCAGCAGTGAAATTCCAACCGAAGTGGAGATCACGCTCCGCGCGCCGCGTTCGGTTTGGGATATTATCGAAGCAGACCCACAGACCGTGCAGGTTATACTCGATCTCTCAGGCTTAAGTTCTGGCGAACATAGCGTTGACCTCCAAATTCAGATTGATGCGCGTCCGGTGCAGATTGTCGCTGTCGCGCCGCACGCATTATCTTTCGTGTTGGAGGAGTTAGCCACCCAAACTTTCAGCGTAGACTTAAGCCTGGCTGGTGAAACAGCCATCGGGTATCAGGTGGGAGATACCAGCCTTGACCCAGTTGAAGTCGTCGTTGCGGGTGCTCAATCTCAGGTCGAGAAAGTGGCGCGGACGCGGGCTTCTGCTAATTTGAATGGCATCCGCGAAAACTTCGATCAAATTCTGCGCGTTGAAGCTATTGATGAAGACGGTCAAAAAGTGGATGGCGTTACCGTTTCGCCTGAATCAGTACATGTTACCCTGCCAGTGAGTCAGCAGGGCGGATATCGTGATGTGGCTGTAAAGGTGGTTATACTGGGACGTGTAGCGAGCGGGTATCATTTGACAGACATCTCTGTCTTTCCGCCTGTTGTGACTGTGTTTGCTGCCAACCCGGAATTAGTTGGCGCCTTACCCGGCGTGGTCGAGACTCTTCCGCTGGAGTTACAGAGTGCAAAGGAAGATGTTAGCACGCGTGTGGCTTTAAATCTGCCTGAAGGAATTTCAATTGTTGGCGAACAAACTGTGTTGATTCAGGCTGGGGTTTCTCCTATTGAAAGCAGTGTAACTCTGGCAGGTGAGAAGGTTGAGATGGTCAATATTAGCGACGGGCTGACCGCGCAGGTTTCCCCGGCTACAGTGGATGTGATCGTCTCTGGTCCCCTGCCTTTGCTTGATACGTTGACCCGTCAGGATGTGCGTGTAACTGTTGATTTGAGCGGTTTGGCGGCTGGAACCTATCAAATTGCCGCCAAAGTGGAAGTATTGATCTCAGATGTTGTTGTAGAATCCATATTACCGAATACAATGGAAGTTGTGATCGTTCCCGTCGGCACTCCCGCCATAACACCGACGCCTTAATTCGAATTCGAGACCCTGAAAGCTTTTTTGAACCTTTGGGTCGCCAGGAAAATATAAATTACTATGAAACCAATTGTAGCTCTTGTAGGTAGACCAAATGTCGGAAAGTCCACACTCTTCAATCGCTTTGCGGGTGAACGTTTAGCCATTGTAGACGACGTTGCCGGCACGACACGCGACCGTTTATTCGGCGAAGCAGAGTGGACGGGACACTCTTTCAATATTGTGGATACCGGCGGCATTGATCCGGCGCACGGAGGAAGCACTCCGCTCTCCATTGGATCAGCCGATTTTATTGATGAAATTCGCACCCAGGCGCAGGTTGCCATTCAGGAAGCGGATGTTGTACTTTTTGTTACCGACGGTGAAACAGGGGTTACTGAACCAGATCGTGAGGTGGCAAAAATTTTGCGTCGTTCACAGAAGAAAATGCCCGATGGCACGTTTCTGCCGCCGATTTTTTTGGTGGTCAATAAATGTGAATCAAAGGAACGGCGCGATCAGGCTTCTGAATTTTATGAGTTGGGATTGGGCGACCCGTATCCCGTTTCTGCAATTCATGGCACAAATACAGGCGACATCCTGGATGCGCTCGTCGCATCCTTCCCATCTCAGGACGGGCAAGAAGAGGATGATAGCATTAAAATTGCGATTGTCGGCAAACCGAATGCCGGGAAATCGAGTCTGCTCAATAAGTTGGCAGGCAAGGAGCGGGTAATTGTCAGCCCGATCGCTGGTACGACCCGTGATTCAATTGACACAAAAATAGATGTTGACGGTTTGGCTGTTACATTAATTGATACAGCCGGTATCCGCCGTCGTGGCAGGATCGAACATGGCGTGGAGCAGTACAGTGTATTGCGCGCCTTCAAGTCCATCGAACGCGCTGATGTTGCCCTGCTGATGATTGACGCCACCACCGGCATTACTTCACAGGATGCCCATATTGCAGGTTTTATCCTTGATGAATGGAAGTCTTGCGTGGTGTTGGTCAATAAATGGGACGCAATCGAAAAGAATAATGAGACAATGGCAGAATACACAACCAGGATCAAGCGGGAACTGAATTTCATGGACTATGTTCCCATCTTGTTCATCTCCTGTAAGACCGGTCAGCGCGTGGACCAGGTGCTTCCGATGGCATTACAGGTGCAGGAGGAGCGTCTTGCCCGCCTGACCACCTCCACCATTAATGAGATCATTCACAGCGCACAGGACGCTCATCCGCACCCAAGCCACGCGGGGCGGGCGCTCAAGATGTTCTATGGTACGCAGGTGCGTTCAGACCCACCGACTTTCATGATCTATGTCAACGAGCCGAAGTTAATGCACTTTTCCTATTTGCGTTATCTTGAAAACCAGATTCGCGCAAAATACAGCTTCCTCGGTACGCCGATTCGCATTGTGACAAAAGGTCGCAGGGAATAACCAATAAATAATCGCCCGCTGAAACAGACTCCGCCTTTTGGTGGAGTCTGTTTCGTTTTTGAGAGCAGTTGTCGGAGCAGGCATGGCTTCGTAATTTTCTTCACAATAAATCGTGACATCTATCATTGTCAAAAAATAAGACATCTGTAATAATAAGGCATACCTTATTATTTTTAAAAGGATAGCCTTGTGTTTTCTCAACATCTAAGTGAAAGTATGGAAATGTATCTCAAAGCAATACTTGAGATGAATGATCGTGAAACGGCGACGGTTGGACGTTTGGCAGAGCGTCTGGGTGTGACGCCCGTCTCGGCAAATGAGATGGTGCGGCGGTTGGGCGAGCATGGGCTGTCGAAGCACATTCCGTACAAGGGCGTATCGCTGACCGAAAAGGGGCGAGAGGTTGCGTGTAATGTGATGCGCCGCCAGCGGTTGTGGGAAGTCTTTTTGTATGACCATCTAAAAATTGAGTGGTCAAAGATTTACGAATTGGCTTGTGCGCTGGAACACGCCACTGCGCCCGAAGTGACCGAGGCTCTGGCTGCCTTTCTGGGCGATCCAAAGACTTGTCCGCGCGGAAATCCGATCCCTGCTGCGGATGGCTCGTTCGCGCCGTTGGATGGGTCGCCTTTAAATGTGGTTGCGGTGGGGAGCGCCTTGCGTGTAGTCGCTGTCAATGCTACAGAAACAGATTTACTCAAATATTTGCAGGAACGTAATATTTTGCCCGGTAGTGAAATAAAAGTGTTGGAAGCCGCGCCTTTGCAGGGTCCACTGACCTTAAAGGTGGGCGAAAAGGAAGTGGCGCTGGGGTTATCGCTGGCGGAGTTTATCATCGTAAAAGGAAAATAAAACATGACCGAATCAACGCAATTACATCTTCTTCAGCCTGGGCAACGGGCAACCATCACAAACGTCAACGGAGCTTCTGCTTTGCGCCGCCGCTTTGCCGAAATGGGAATCCTTCGTGGTGAAACGATTTTGATCGAACGCAATGCGCCGCTTGGCGACCCTGTGGAATACCTTATTAAGGGGTATCACCTTGCGTTGCGAAAGGAAGAAGCCGCGCAGATCGAGGTGACTTTGCTTGGGGGCGTAAATGGCTGATTTGACTATTGCGCTGGCGGGGAATCCCAATGCGGGCAAGACGACCATCTTCAATGCCTTGACGGGTTTGCATCAACACACGGGCAACTGGCCCGGCAAGACGGTTGAGAAAAAGGAAGGCGAAATCGAGCATGGCAAATTGAAAATCAACATTGTAGATTTGCCCGGCACCTACAGCCTGACGGCTTATTCTCCCGAAGAGATTATTGCCCGTGACTATATTATCGAAGAACGCCCGGATGTGGTCATCAATGTGATTGATGCGACCAATCTGGAGCGCAATCTTTATTTGACCGTGCAAATATTGGAGTTGGATGTTCCTGTGGTATTGGCGCTCAACATGACTGATGATTTGCATAGGGATGGCGCGAAGATCAATCTTGACAGCCTTTCACAATTACTCGGCGACATTCCTGTTATTTCCACGACTGCCAATCAGGGCAAGGGAATTGCTGATCTGATTGCCAAAGCCGTGCGCGCCGCAAGGAAAACTAAATGACCATTACCACTACTTCCCGTGAATTTTTTCGCCTCGATTATGGCGGCAAGATGGAGCGCGAGATCGAAAAACTGCTCAAAGCTTTTGAGGAACATAACTTCAACCCGGGGCGTTATCCGCGCCGCTGGCTGGCGATCAAACTGCTCGAAGCCGATGCCGACATTCTGCCTCGTGTTGAATCCATGGAGAACAGTACAGGGATTCTTGAACTTGCGCGGCAAGGCGCCGAACACCTCAAGTCTATGCTGGGTGATGACGTAGATTTGATCGCCGCCGACAGACGTTATGGCTACATCAACGGCATCGTGCGCCAGTCGCTTCAACGTCCGCTGATGGATCGTATTACTTTTACCGACCACATTGATAATATTGTCACGCATAAATGGCTTGGGCTGCCTATTTTCTTTGCGGTCATGTACATTATTTTTCGACTTGTGATTGATGTCTCTTCCCCATTTTTAGATTGGACAGACTCCGTCATCAATGGCCCGATTGCAAATTGGTTTACATTTATTTTGAATCTGACACAAGCCCCGCTGTGGATTCATTCTCTCATCATAGATGGGATTGTTGCAGGCGTGGGCGGGGTGCTGGTCTTTGTGCCTGGGCTGCTCATCCTTTATTTTTTTCTCGCCCTGCTTGAAGACTCAGGTTATATGTCACGCGCTGCTTTTGTGATGGATCGTTTCATGCGTGTGGTTGGCTTGCACGGAAAATCATTCATTCCCATGATCCTGGGATTTGGCTGCGCCGTCCCTGCGGTGTATGCGACCCGCACGATTGCCAGTCAGCGCGACCGAATTCTGACGGCGCTGCTCGTGCCGTTGATGTCATGCTCGGCGCGTCTGCCGGTGTACGTGGTATTTGGTCTTGCCTTTTTTGGCGCGCGCGCAGGGACTGTGATCTGGGCAATGTACGCGCTCGGCATTGTCGTAGCCATGCTTGCCGGCATGGTCTTCACTCGCACCATCCTCAAGCCTGATGCTGCATCTGCATTTGTGTTGGAATTACCTCCCTATCGCCAGCCTGCACTCAAAAGTGTGATGATCCACATGTGGGAGAATACACGTGAATTTGTCCGCAAGGCTGGGACGATTATCCTTGGCGCGTCAGTTGTGATGTGGTTGCTGCTCAACCTGCCATGGGGTGTATCCGAACAGCGCAATTCGTATTTTGGAAAACTGAGCGGTGCAATTGCGCCCGTCTTTGCGCCGCTTGGTTTTGGAAACTGGGAAACCGGCGGCGCATTGGTGACTGGCTTCATGGCAAAGGAAATTGTGGTCAGTGCCTTGAGTCAAATCTACCTTGGCGATTTAGAGTCAGAGCCTGTTGAACCAACCACCTTCGGCGAAGACCTTGCCTTCATTGGCGCAGGCTTTGTAGAAGCCACGATCAATTCGGGCAAAATCCTCTTGAGCATCATCCCAGGTGTGAATCTGGTAGACGAAGAAGCCGCAAGCGAAGATACTGCCCTAAGTCTTGCCTTGCGTGATCGCTTCACACCTCTGAGCGCTGTTGCGATGTTGGTCTTTGTTTTGCTTTATGTTCCCTGTGTAGCGACCCTCGGCGCCATCAAACATGAGTTTGGCAGTTCTTGGGCGGTAACATCGGCAATTTACCAAACCGCTTTGGCGTGGGTTGCTGCCTTCCTTGTTTATCAGGTTGGAACATTGCTTGGGTTTGGATAACTTAACATGCTAAATCAACTGATTGTTTTGTTGGAAAGTAGAGAGAATGGGCTTAGCTTGGCTGAGATCAGCCGCGAGATGAAAGCTCAGCCGTCGGCTGTCATGTCCATGATCGATTTGCTGGTTCAGAAAGGAAAGTTGATGGAGATCGGTCCCGACGGAAAATACTGCTCCTCATGCGGGCTTGAATCTGATTGCAATTTGCTCAAAGCGCATGGAAAACGATACGCAGTTGTGCCTCATGTACTTGCGTAAGCAGCGGGCAAAGGGACAACTTTTGCATCTCGGCAAATTACAAAACAGGCTGCCCAATTTGGGCAGCCTGTTTTGTGAAAGCTAAATGCTAGTGATGATGCCCTTCTTCGTGGACATGACCGTGTTCCAACTCTTCTTTTGTTGGTTCGCGCAGTCCAACCACCTTTACGGTGAATTGCAATTCTGCGCCCGCAAGGGGATGATTGAAATCTAGGCGCACCGTTTCGTCATCGAAGCTTTCCACGAATGCCATTTGATGGTTGTCGTCTTCGTCGCTTACTCCCAGTTCCATTCCCAATTCGATTTCCATGTCTTCGGGGAATTCACTGCGCGGCACTTCCATGTAGGCGTCTTCGTCGAATTCGCCATAGCCGTCTGTTGGAGCAACCACCACATCCTTGCTTTCCCCAATTTTCATGCCAAGCATTTCACGCTCAAGCCCGGGGACAATATTGTCATATCCGGCAAGGAATTGCAGCGGACCCGCATCCTTGGATGAATCCAGTTCTTCACCATCCACTGTTAATGTATATTCCATCGAAATAACCAGACCATTCTGTACTGTATCTTTGCTCATGTTTTATCCTTTTCTGAAATTTATGCGTCCATTTTACCAGCGAAAAGATATGTGTGAGATGAAACTTGAATTAAAAAGCAGTTCCTGCAAAAAGCGGGAACTGCTCGTGTTATACGTTTGTTTTACAAACTATACTAATACAAACTTCTCTGGTTTTACTCCGCAGACAGGGCAGTTCTCTGTCGGCTTGCCAAATTCAATGTAACCACAAATTGGGCAGAGGTAAAAATCCACACCCTCCAAATCCTTGCCCTGCTTCACAGCTTCAAGCGCTACCGCATATAACTTCGCATGGACTGCTTCTGCATCCAACGCGTACCCAAACATCCGCTGGGATTTGTGATTTTCGGCTTTGGCTTGTTCTGCCATTGGCGGATACATGTCTTTATATTCATGAGTTTCGCCGTCAATGGCGGCTTGCAAATTTTCCACAGTGGTGCCGATTCCTTCCATCGAACCGAGGTGACCTTCTGCATGAATGCGCTCAGCTTCTGCTGTGGTGCGGAAGAGGCGGGCAATGTTTGGGAATCCATCCCGTTCTGCTTTCTTTGCAAAAGCGCGGTATTTCTGGTTTGCCTGGCTTTCCCCGGCAAATGCTTCTTTCATATTTTCCAATGTGGTTGGCATGGTTTCTCCTGTGATGATTATGGAACTGACGCTCCAATTTGTTTGTGAAACTTGTCGCAAGTATATCCCGCCACGTGCGACATAAATAGTTACGAAAGTCACTATTTTATTTCATCAATTCTAAATTCCCGTTTCCTACTTTATAATGCCTTTTCATGCGATACGATTTATGCCTTCCCTGGTACTGGGAATACGATGACGTTTTTGTAGGAATGGTGGAGCGCGCCTGTACTGAAGCGGGAATTTCTCTTTGGCAGGTGACGCCCGGTAATTTGCTTGAATCAATTACCGCACTTTACAAAGGGACGACGACTTTTAAAACCCTTCTCAATCGCGGGCAGGGCGAGCTAACCTTTGAACCGATCTCCCGTTGGGCGCGTGAATGTGGCACACGCCGCATTAACCCCGCTGAGGTTTCCGCCTGGTCTGAGGATAAATCCACCATGCACTATGAATTTATCCATGCCGGATTGAATACGCCGCACACCATTGTGCTCGCATCATTTTTGGAAGCGCCTGTCCTTCCCCCCATTGACCTGACCCCGCTTGGCAAAAATTTTGTCATCAAGCCCTCCAACGGCGGCGGCGGCGAGGGAGTCATCATCGGAGCAGCGAGCACAGACCAAATTCTGCGGGCGCGCATGGAATTTCCCAAACAGAAATATTTGATCCAATCTCACATCACACCACAAATCATCAACGAAAAAACGGCATGGTTCCGCGTCTTTTATGCCAGCGGCGAAACCTATCCCTGCTGGTGGGCAACCGATACCCACATTTATCAAATTGTCACAGCGGATGAGGAATCTCAATACGGATTGGACAAGCTGCGCGATATTACCAGGCGCATAGCATCCATCTGTAAGCTGGATTGGTTTTCAACCGAGATTGCACTGGCTGATGATTTCGTCGTTGTAGATTACGTCAACGACGAAATTGATACGCGTGTCCAGTCACAGGCACTCGACGGTGTGCCAGATGAAATCATCAGCAATATTGCCAGACAGCTCGTCAATATTGCGAAGGAAAATTCGTAAGAATGATTACGTTATCTCCGATTGGAATCGTAAAAAATATACGCCGCTTGGTTGAGGACGATCACTGG
>Ga0316608_1000988_pt1 | contig 11786 bp, 13 predicted proteins | sample MIS2016152B_MG_FD_207673 | JGI IMG/M metagenome (GOLD analysis project Ga0316608, IMG submission 207673) | Microbial mat bacterial communities from Middle Island sinkhole, Lake Huron, Michigan, United States - MIS.2016.152B | ecosystem: Environmental > Aquatic > Freshwater > Lake > Sediment... | reverse complement strand
AGAAGCCCACCCCAAAAGAAAATTTAGTCTCTGTAGAACAGGCATCTTGCCTGTTGCTAACGGGCTAGAAGCCCACCCCAAAAGAAAATTTAGTCTCTGTAGAACAGGCATCTTGCCTGTTGCTAACTAGAGATGCAAGATGAAGTATGTGTTTCTGTTTCTGTTTCTGTTTCAAATCCTACACCTTCATACAAAAGTGCGATCGGCAAATCAAACCCAATACTTGATAAAGTGATAATCTCCCCAGCAGTGTAAGAATAGTACAGCCACATTCTACCCTCTCCCCGACAGTAACGTTCAACAAAAATCTTTTGTGAATCAATCAAGATATACTCTTGCAAAGTCGATATTTTTAGATAACAAGTGAATTTTTCATCCCGATCTTTAGCACTTGTACTAGGGGAGAGAACTTCCACAATGATTGTAGGATTCTGAATGAATTTGCGGGAATTCAGGTCTTGAGAATCGCAACTGACTATCACATCAGGGTAATAGTAACGGCTTTGAAAACTGACTTGCAATTTCACATCTGACACGTTCATACGACAACCTCTGGAACGCAGATGCGGGTACAAGTTCCTGTAAAAGTTGAGTGCAATATCGTTATGGGGAATTGTACTACCCGTCATGGCAAAAACTTCGCCGTTGACATATTCGTGGCGAATCTCTTGTTGAGCTTCCCATTCGAGATATTCCTCAACGGTCATTTTTTGGGGTGTTTGGGGAATGGCTATCATCATAAAATGTTTGTCAATGTTACTTTCATTATAGCATTAGGCGTGGGGCGATCGTCGGAAGTTGCGATCGCCCAAAATACACCCTAGGTTAAAAATCCCCTTCATCTACTTGAAATACAGTCATTCCCAAGCCTCTCCACATATCCACAACTTGCTGGCGATCGTCCAACACAAATTTAATGTTATATTTCCCATCAATATGCTGCCGATACAACTCTTCCTTCATAATCGCATCCTTCCTCATGTCTCCCGTTTTCCGCATATAAAGACCAGCGTAATTCACCTCATACTGCTGCAACCATTTTTCAGTTTGAGGCTGACAATCATCGGTTCGGCCCGACACTACAATAATATTAACGCTCGACTGCCACTTGCGAACAGTATCTAAAACTGGCTGATTCGGTAAATCGCGATCGCACATTGAAGCATCGAAAGGATTTCTGCCATTGAGAAGCGCTAAAGTGCCATCCATATCAACAATAATTGCATCCGGCAAATCGGGATTATATTCCGGTGGCTGAACGGGAACCCGCACATACCTATTATACATCTTCATAATCACATCTTTGCCAACAGAATTGAGCCTTTTCAAATCCCGTTTAATACATTCCTCCACCGGAACTTGCAGAAAAGAATCATTAACTTCGACAACAGCTTGGCCTTTGACCAACTCTTTAATATGTTCGATATGGGGCCCAAAATTAGTATCATCAACAATGACGTGATTGCCACTTTCCAACGCCATCAAAATGATTTGATCTCTCAATTCCATAATAAACTTTTCATTCCCAGGCGACCAATGAGAAGCGTGAGCCATTTCTCGCAATAAATCTTTATTGGTGCGAACCCATCTAGCCGGTTCAGACAGCAGCAATTCCCTAGCAAATTGAGATTTTCCAGAAGCAGGTAAACCGACAAGTACAATAACTCTTTTCATGGTAAATTGGTAATTGGTAATTGGTAATTGGTAATTGGTAATTGGGCATCGGGCATTGGGCATAGGACATAGGGGATTGAGGATTGGGCATTTCTTCCTTCTTCCTTTAATCCGTTACAAAATCCGTTACAAAATCCGTTGCTGAACTTCCTTCTTCTACAAACCTAAATGGATGTAATCTAAACCCAATAGCTCCTCTATCTTATAAATATTAACATCGCGGAGAGCTTCTTTGACACCAGCAACTCTCCGGGCACGCAAGGAAAACAAAATCCCGGCATAGGGCAAATGCTTCACAGCTAACGCAAAATCTTTTTGAACTTCGATAGATTCATGCTGTCGGTAAACATCCTCAATTTCTTGAACCAAACATTGATATTTGTCCTTAACTTTTTGGTACAATTCAGTCCACTCAGGAAAATAAGCTAAAAATTCTTCTCCTTCATTAGTTAAAACAATCTCGATCATCCGGCGAGTAGAAAACCCTTCTCGGAGATGGGAAATCGCAACATATTGAGGAGATTTGACTTTAACTCGGTTGAAATCAGCGTCGCAGATAATATACCCTTCGGAATCCATCGGGTCTAAGTTTTGAGCCGCTTCGATCACTTCTTTCCAGCTAGTTAAAGGATAGGATTTTACTAATTCCCATCCATATTTATTCGCCGAAATACTGGGGTCTGTTTCTAGCAGTGTTTGAGTGTTGCGAACGCCGTGCAGCACGATTTGATTGTCGTTTTGCTGGACAACTATTCTATTGTAAGGTGTCATCAACTCAAAAATAAAACATTGGTCAGTTTCTGCCGGCAATTTATATCCTAACTCTTGCCATACTTTCCAAAAAAGTTCGGCAAAGCTAAATCCAAAACCGTTAACTTCGCCCGCTGCGTCGGGAGTGCCGCTAGATTGCACTCTCCATTCTCCATTGTAAAAATAGAGTGCAGTCAGAGAACCATCGAGTTTTTCGTAAACTTTGGCATTGTTCCAATTAATTGTAGCGGCGTGAATTTCTCCGTAGTTAAAAAATTTGTCGTAGGGATAAGAAACTATTTGCCAATCTTGGGATGAATCTAAAATGATACCTCGGCACTGTTGCACTATTTTTTCTCCCAGCGGCGATTCTATCTGCGAGTATTTCAGACAGACTAGATGAGGGTATTGCCGGTGGCTGGTAACTTTGATCTGATAAGTTTGGGACAAATTTTCTAATCCATGCTGGCGTAAATACTCTTGCAGTTCCACGATTGACTCCTAAATTGCTCGCCTTCTCTATATTATATATCACTGCATATTCTAGCAACTTTGTCAAGAAAATATAAAATTAGTTGGTTACTGAAATGGTTACTGAAAAGCTATTATTATTTCTGTATTGTGAATTATGGTTGTATATAGGTGAATGCGGTTCGGCTGCTGGACTGTTTGAATATCAAGGAAAAAGACAATGAACAAAAAATTATTACTTTTGGCGACTTCTGCGTGTGTATTGACTGCTTTAGTACCTGCATCGGTAGTTTTTGCTGCTTGCGAATTGTCGCAGCGACAACCGGAAACACAACAACTTGCTCAAGGTGATACTGCTGTTGCGGTAAGTGAAATTTTGCCAAAGTTAAAAGGCAAAACGCAAGTGCCAATTTTCATTCCCAGCAGTATTCCTATTTCGCAGAAACTTTACTATCAAAGCACAGCGAAAGCAGACAGCTATACTATTTCAATGGAGTATACAGCAGATTGTCGTGGTGCGGGAGCTTGCTCTTTTGGGGAAATTCGAGGTCAAAAAGGTGGTGAGTTTTCTACAAAAATAGAAGGGGTAACTAAGACATTAAAAAATGTGCAACTTGCCGGTGTGAAAGGAGTTTTTCATAACGGTTGTGGGGCTTACTGTACGGCAAGTATTGAGTGGAAAAATCAGGGATTTTTCTATACCATAGCAATTAAAAATGGAGGGGAAGCTGATGTAATTAAGATGGCTAATTCGGCGATTCAAGCTGGTAAGCGTTAAATGTTCCAAATCCCCGAATTATGTCAGAAGTCGGGGATTTTATCTCAAATAGATGACTAGAGAATAGTTGTAATCTAAAGAGGAAAAAGATGATGAGCGTAAAAAGGCTGTTTAGGGCTGTTTTTGCTGGTGTCACAACTGGTTTGGCGATTCCCTTCGGGATAGCTTCGCTTCACGTACTTTTGACACCAAAACCGCTGGTAGCACAGACTGAAGTGCCGATTACAGAAATTCGCTGGTTTAATTCTTCTCCTAAAGATAGTTGGCAATCTATACAATTTATTGTCCCAAATGAAGACAATACTAAATCTGTTTCTGGCGGTAAATTGCGGTTGTATCACGTTCATATTGCTAGGATGTTTGAGATTTCTCATTTTCTGTGCAATCGCGATCGCACTTCTGCCGGTTACGATTGGTCTTACGAGGTGGCCAATGGTAATATTGAGGTGGGAAAATTCAAAATTAGCTGCAATCTCGCCCGCGAAATTGCCACAGCTTACGGGTTGGACAAACCGCAACTTACAGTCATTCGTCGCAATTTTGACCTGAAAAACGATCGCCATTCTGTGGAAGAAGAAAAATATTCAATTCCGACTTTGAACCTTACTGAAACAAAAATATCGCAGTGGATAGATTTTGTCAAGCAGTTGACCCCTATCCGCGAGAATTCAGGTGCAGAAAAAGCTCGCAGCCGTTTTCCTGCGGCTCAAATTTTTCAGCAGATTAAAGGCAAAACCAGAGTGGCAGTTTTTCTCCCCAGCAGGCTGCCATTATCCGATATTCAGCAACTAGATTTTGATGTGAAAGCGGGTTCCCAAGGTTATATTATTGAAATGTATTTTGGCAAAGGATGCCGCGCCGATGATTGTTATTTCGGAACAGTAGAAGCTCAAAGAGATGAACCTGTTTCGCCGCCTTCGCAATTGCCAAATGATACCTATAGAAGCATTCAATTAGCTAACGGAATTAGAGGAACTTTTTTTAATATTTTCGGGCCGGGCACTGCTTTTGTTGAGTGGCACAATGGAGGGGTGCTGTACCGCATCACAATGAAAAACGGACGGCAGCAAGAAATTGTCCAGATGGTCAATTCTGCAATTCAAGCAGGGAAACGTTAATTTTTGATGAATATTGGAGGTGGGAGAACAATTTTATGTCTTCCTATTTGATCATTTAAAATCGCTAACAAACATTTTTATTCAGGAAGAACAGAATGGTTGCGGTCAAACCAAACGATGTAGTAAATAGACTGAACGCGAAACCCAAATATCCGCTTTTTATCATCAATTCGCATTTCCGATAATCTCCCATCTTCCGGGAAATTCTCAGGCAAAGTTGGATGATCAATCAACTTATAACCCGTTCCCACTGATTCACCGCGTTTTTTAGACCCATGACTTTTAATTTGAGCCCAAGTGTATTTTTCAATTTTCTTGATCCCTTCCATCAGGTCATTGATTTCTGATGATGTCCAGTCAGACAAAAGCCAACGATTTTTGTCTGTATAGGTAAATCTGAAACTAGGACGCTCGTCATCTGTACTGCTTGGCTGGGTTAACTGGGTTGCTGCTTCTGGAATTCTTCTTTGTTGCTTTTTTTGAGATGGTTTTGGTATTTGATCCTTTTTTCCCACTTATGCCTCCACCAAAGGTGCATAGCAGGCTGTCATGTCATCGTGAGAGATAATGTTAGTTGATTTTTCAGCAGTTTCTAATCCCTTGCGGGCGTTTAACCAAGGCATCTCTGAGTGCGTTAATTCTGCCAAATGTTTAGCACTTAATTCTCCATAAGCATTCCAGACTTCTTCGAGTACCTCTATCTCGTCTTCCTCAAATTCTCCATCAAAACTATCGGGAGATGGAATATCACTATATTTGTAAGCTTTGTATTCATTCCAAACATCGCGGACAACAGGGCCGGAAACCCAAGCTTCAATATCTCGATCAAATAGTGGCTGGCTTCTGAAGACTAAACTCCAAGCTTGGGCGTAATACACGAGTTTTTGCAGCTTGAGAAGAGAAATTGTATCGCCTGCCTCTCGATCGACTCGGCCTAGGAAGTAACGAGCTACATCAATAGCACTTTTCATAGTTTTAGCATTATAGTAATTTGATGGATTCACTTTGAATTGTAATTGGCATTGTAAGCTGTTTCGCGTGTTTGTACCAGTTGCGATCGCAAATATCGCAATAAAAATTCATATCGCCGGCAGTAAATATCTGCTCTGGGGGGCGAGTCGATCGCCTCACATAACTGGGCAGAATACTTTATGGGAAATATAATAGAGGCTGGCTGGTAGTGGCGGTCAAAGTCTGATATTTATATTTTATCCCAACCGCCGATTAAAGTCCCCACCTGCGGTAGGCTAGATCAGGTGAATATATTGGCTCATTTCAAGCGATCGATCTTATGTCTCCAACCGCATCTGCTCCCTCCCGAACCGTCCGCATCGGTTCCCGCAAAAGCCAACTCGCTCTAGTCCAAACACATTGGGTGCAAGCAGAGCTACAGAAACATTTCCCGCAACACACTTTTGAAGTCCACACAATGGCTACCCAAGGGGACATAATTCTTGATGTAGCCCTCGCCAAAATTGGTGATAAAGGGCTTTTTACCAAAGAGTTAGAAACGGGAATGATTAACAATGAAACGGATTTTGCCGTTCATTCCCTGAAAGATTTGCCTACCAATTTGCCCGAAGGTTTAATTTTAGGATGTGTCACCGAACGGGAAAATCCCGCTGATGCTTTGGTGGTTCACGAAAAACACAAAGACAAGCAACTTGATACGCTGCCAGAAGGTGCGGTGATCGGCACTTCTTCCCTCAGACGACTTGCTCAACTGCGGCATCATTTCCCTCATTTTGAATTTAAAGATATTCGCGGCAATCTGAATACTCGACTTGCTAAATTAGATGATGGCGGTTACGACGCGATTATTTTAGCAGTGGCGGGATTGGAAAGATTGGGTATGGGCGATCGCATCCACCAAGTGATCGCTCCCGAAATCTCCCTCCACGCCGTCGGACAAGGTGCTCTGGGCATCGAATGCCGCGCCGGAGATCCAGAAATTCTGCAAGTGATTAAAGCTCTGGAACACTCGGAAACAGCCCAAAGATGTTATGCTGAACGCGCATTTTTGCGGGAATTGGAAGGCGGCTGTCAAGTGCCGATCGGCGTCAATACCAAAATCGAAAACGGTCAATTAACTTTAACCGGAATGGTATCTAGTTTAGACGGTTTGCGATTTGTAAAAGATACTGTTAGTGGCGCGGCAGAAACTGCTGAACTGCTGGGAATTGACCTCGCTCACCGCTTGCGTGCACAGGGGGCGCAGGAAATTTTGGAGGAAATTTTCCTCGAAGTTCAGCGCGGTTCATAAAGCCGATCGGCATCGGGGTTTTTTGACCCAAAAATCGCCTTTTTCTCAAAAAATTAGGGCGATCGCTTTTGAAAAATAGGTACGATAGCATTCTGGTTGTAGATTTGAGATGGGAATTTTAGATAATCAAATCCCCCGGTTCAAAAATATCCGAGTAATTATCAACATACCCATCCAAAATCTACAATCAAACATCCAAAAATAATCAGCAATCTATTTCAGGAACAGGGAAAATATGAGATCTCAGGAAACTCAATTAAAGCTAGAATTGGCAAAAGTTCAGCAACTGTATGGCAAAATGCAAGCAGATCAGAAAGCTTTGCAAAAGCAATTGAAAGAGTTTAAAACTCAGGCAGGAAACTTTTCTGATGTAGTCGAGCAAGTTTTGCCGTCTGTAGTTTCAGTTTATGTGATGGATTGGGATACAGCCGAAGAAATTTCTTCCGGCAGTGGTTTTTTTGTCTCCCCTGACATAATTGTCACTAACTATCACGTTGTCGAAGATATTGCCGATGAAGATTATTTCTACGAAGAAGATGAAGTTGAACAGGTTTTAGTAGAAACTCAAGACGGAAAATTGAGACTCGCAGAGGTGGTTTTTACTGGCAATGCGGAAGAAGATTTGGCATTGCTTTTGATTACTGGTTTTGTGATTGACCCGGAAACAGGGGAACAAGTAGAATCTCCTCAAGAATATCCTCCTTTAGAGTTGTCTTTTGATGTGAAAGTGGGCGATCCAGTAATTGCTGTGGGAAATCCTTTGGGACAGTTTGCTTCTACTGTAACTCAGGGGATTATTAGTGGAATTCGCGAACCGGATGAGTATGAGGAAGCTGAGGAAGATGAGGATGATATTGCGGAGGTGAAGGTGTTGCAAACTGATGCGGTGATTAATCCGGGAAATTCTGGTGGCCCGTTGATTAATATGGCCGGTCAGGTGGTTGGGGTGAATACGTGGGGATGGGAGGATGCTGATAGTATTAATTTGGCGATCGCCTCGATCGCTTTGGATGACTTTTTAGCGGGTTTTGAGGAGACTTTTGAGGAGGATTCTAAGAATTAGTGGGTAGTTATTGGTAATTTTTGATTTGGGCGTTGGCGAAGCCCTCGAAGAGGATCGCTCTTTTTTGAACCGCAGATGCACGTAGATTGACGCGGATGGATGAAAAGGGCGATCGCTATTTCTTCAATTACACTTCACTCATAGCAAATGGAATTGGTTGCAGAGAAATGATGGGAGTTATTTCAACCAGTGACAGCGTGTAAGCTGAGAGATACAAAAAATCACTAACAGGTTTTTGCTGCAATATTTCAAAGACAATTTCTCGTAGTTCGTGGGATAGCTGGGACAACCCTGCTTCGATGGGAAAACTTCTTGTTCCCATTGCTGTTTTTTGGGCTAATACAGAGTATTCAAAAACAACTAGACTGATTGCCTTGCGTTCTGTTTTACTAATTCGTAACAGGATATGTTCTGTCAATTCTATCCCGGTTGCTGGCACTCCAGGCTCAAAGGAAACTGTAAGCGTATCGCTGACTTCATCGTATTTTATACTTGCCTTGTTCATAGATTTAACCCATAAAAGTTGTCACGGTAGGAGAGCAAGGGAGCGATCGCACTTTTTTCACCGCAGATGCACGTAGATTGACGCGGATGGATGAAAAGGGCGATCGTTCTTTTACCATAAATTTTATCCCACATTTTACCAGACCTGTAGGGGCGGGTTCACCCAGATATTTGACACCAATCGACAAATGATAAAAACCCGCCCCCACCCCACCCAAAAAATTAACAATTAATTGAATTTAACGGTGAGGCGGGAATGGTCGATCGGGGTTATTGGTTGCGCGGGGGCGGGTTTATTAAGATTATTGGTGGGTGCCAAAATCGATCGGCGAACCTGTGCTTTTTGGATGACTTCTATCAACTCAGGATTCAAACTTAAACTGATGGTTCCCGATTCAGTTTCTTCTAGGGAAACTGATCAGGTTTTTTTCATTATTACGCGCAAAACTTGATTAACTAATTCGGAAGTCTTAAACACTTCAGCTACATCTGGATCGAGGGTAATACTAATCGGACTTTCGGCTAATCTATTAATATGATTTTGGGCAAATTTCCGATAATTATCTAGGGATTCATTCAGATTAGCAATCCTCTGCCATTCCTGGTTTTCTACACTATCTAACAAGTTTTTTTCTTCTGGTTCTAAAGAATTCATGTTTTTATGCTCCTAAATATTTCTTGGTCCTTCGCTCTTTTTCGGAGATTATACTGCAATTAACTCATTAGGATGACCGATAACCCTACGCAATTTCTGACTGAAGTAATGCACTTCATAATCTGGTGCTAGTTCTTTTTGAAGTTCCAGCCATAAGCTCATACCCTCTCGCTCATAAGCTTCTATTTCCTCTTTTGTTGGTTCTGGGGAATCCGGTGGATAATCCCAGTTTAAACCAGCTTGATAGGCTTCTGAGTATGCTTTTAAACGATGAATAGTATCTGGCAAAAGCGGCAATGTTTCTGGGTCAATATCGCCAATATTATCTGGGTCTAATCCCCACAAAGGGTAGCAGCAATAATCTGGCATTAGTTTAATTTTTTGTGTCATTATTCTCCCCTCAATTATCAGCTTTGTCGAAGTGAACTTGGGTTAGCACAGACGATATAACCATTATCAGCAACCGTTACAGCAATTAGCTGAATTCTGCCATTGAAGTCGATCTTATAAATAGGTCTATTGGTTTGTTGATAACCGACAATTTCACCTTGAGTGACAGCATTTATTATAGCATCTGGCAGGTTAGTTTCGGACAGTCCGCGAGTTGCAAATTCTTGTTGATGGTTTTCTAAGATGTGTTTAAGACCACTACCACGTTTTCCGCCCTTACCTTCTTCTAAGAAGACAATTTTGCCATCGGACAGTTTAGCAATCCGCAGTGTTTTGTCGGGTGTATGCTTAATTCCTGCTTGTTTGAGTTCGGCAATTAGAGTGGCTTTTTCTTCCTCTTTTGGTTTTGAAAGTTCTGAGATTTCATCGGATGGGTTGATCAATAGCGATTACCTCGGTGTCATGGAATTTATTACAATTTTAGCATGGTTATTCCGGGTTATTGGTTGGGTAGGGCGGGTTTATTAAGGTTATCTATGGGTGCCAAAAGCGATCGGTGAACCCGCCCCTACCAATTTGATCCAATAATTGATCGTAAAAATAGGAAACGCGATCGCTCTTTTTTTTGAAAGGGCATGAAAAGAGCGATCGCAGTTTATTTTACTGCGAATCTATATGGCAAGTGAGTCAAAAACATCTTTATTTCAGTGGCCAGGCGTAACAATTCCAATAATCCAGCCCCCCTGGTTGATGTTTAACTGTGACTGGAGGACTATAAGCTGATAGATTCACACCAGATACGGCAGCACTAAAAACATTTTCATATTCTTTACATCCGCCATTATAAATACTTCCTACGGTAAAGCTAATAGTTCCACCACACGCTGATTCTGGTGGGATTGGTTTTTCAACAAATGGCAATGCTAGCGACGGTCCCCCAAGTGTAACACTTGTAGCTCTACAAGCTGGATCTACAAATTTTACTTCAACGGTAGTTTTTTGATTGACCTCTATAACATTTGGCCCACTAATAGTAACTGTTATTGAGGGCTTTTGTGGAGTTTGTTGCGGTTGGGGAGATTGCTTATCTGCCTGACACTGTTCAGACTGATAGTTACCTGGATCATAACTTGTAATTCTTTGTATCTTCTCGATACCTTGTTTTCTTGATTCTCTCACCGAGATTACATATTGTTGATATTTTTTGTTAGAGCCATCTCCTAAGTAAGAATCTACTCCTTCTCCATGAGCTAATAGTGCATCTTTTATATTTGAATTTGCCAATACCTTACTAGGCTCCTGATACTCTCCCACCTTGCCATCCTTACTGTCCATATCAGGAATATTCGGAGGACCTGGATTGGAAACATCTCTTAAAACAGGAACATTTACGTCGCGAAAGCGGAAAGGAAAATCTTTTGAGCGAAGCATATATTCAAATCTTCCGCCTCCACGCAAACCTCCTATCACACCTTCATAATTAGTAAAAGAAGCTATAGATAAAATAGAAAGCCTTTGGAAAATATCTGGTTTAGAGTTCAATATTGTTGATGCTACTTCTTTAGCAAAAAAATTTCCCTGTGAATGAGCAATGATCAGATATCTGGGTTTCTTGGGCTGACATTTACAGTCATTTTCAGCTTTTTCTTTTGCATTCTTCTTAGAATCACTATCTATTTTTGTAATTTCCGATACTGCGTGATTTACGACTTGCCTGCCACTAGGAGTTAATGAGCGACCAATAATAGTTTGAATAGCAGATTCTAGAAAATCACCTGCTCCTAAAGATATTCCATCAGGATTATAAGTATCTTGATGTTCCTCAATGTTCTTTATACCCGTCTCTATTAAAACATTTGAAATTATTTTCCAATCATCTTTATACACTATTTCATTAGTTCTCATACCATTGATATAGAAAACATGAATTTTCCCTTCAGTATCACATTGACGGCTTTGGTTGCCAGTATTGCTATTTGGATTTCCACCATTAGGATTATCAAAATCAGGGCGCACCGGCTGATTTGGCCCCGGATCTTGAGGAAACGGCGGCACCTGCGGATTACTCCCAGCCGGCACACTCGGTGCATCATCAAACTCCCCCGGATCTCGCTGCACCA
>Ga0316608_1000984_pt1 | contig 11800 bp, 15 predicted proteins | sample MIS2016152B_MG_FD_207673 | JGI IMG/M metagenome (GOLD analysis project Ga0316608, IMG submission 207673) | Microbial mat bacterial communities from Middle Island sinkhole, Lake Huron, Michigan, United States - MIS.2016.152B | ecosystem: Environmental > Aquatic > Freshwater > Lake > Sediment... | reverse complement strand
ATCCAGCTTTTAGTAAAATTAATTCTGAGGAATAGATATATGGCTATATTTTATCATACTCATAGGATAGAAGATGGTGTTATATATAAAAAAGAACAAACTGATTGTAATACTCAAGGTATTATAGATTGTTTAAAATACATGGAAGAAAACAATTTAGATAGAGATACGCATAATACTTTAGAAGATGCGTATTCTCAAAGTATTAAAAAGATGAAAAGTAATATTGATTATTTGAAAAATATTTTAAATTGTTTAGATAATTATATATTAAAATATAATGATAGATATTCATATTATGAGTATACCTTATTAAAGAAAGAGAAAATAGAATTAATTAATAAAAAAATAAATTATATAAATGAATTTATTACAGAATTAGAAAATAAAGTTGATATAGTATATGATTTTCCAGAATATACTAATTACTATAGAAATAATTATAGAAAATACATATATCTTAAAGATTATAAATTATTAAATAGAAATCTTTTCGATTAGAGGTTATAAAAATTATGATTTAATAGTTTGTTATAATCCAACTTTTAGTAAAATTGATTCAGAAGAATAAAGGGGAAATAATATGTCTATTTATGAAGTTAGATTATTTAAAGAATATTTAGTAAACAATCCAGAATTAATTAATTGTAATGTTATTGAACTTAATGTTCTCTTTAAAAGTAAATATAATATAGATTTAGAAATAGATATTATTGATAGAGTTTTATATAACATTAGAAATAAAACAGTATACTATATAAATGTACACGAATTAATATATTTATTAGATCAAGAGGGTGTAAATGATGTTGATTTTGAATATGACGATAGAGGGTATAATGTTTATAAAAAAGATGATGGATATATATTAACTTATGATGAAAATGAATTCTATACTAAAGAACAATTAATATTGTATTTAAATGAAATACATATTACAATGATAAATGATTATAATATAGAAGAAGTTAGGGAAGAGGGAATTATTAATAACGTAGTAAGAGATTTAATGTATCACATCAACAAAGAATAAAAAAGGAAAATAAAAATGACATTATATAATAAAATTAAAGAAGAAGTTAAAACTTCAATGAGAGCTAAAGATTCTAAAAGAACACAGACTTTAAGATTAATTACTTCTTCTATTAAACAAATTGAAGTAGATAAAAGATTAGAAGAAAAAGATGTTACAGGTAGTTTAATTATTGAAATTCTATCTAAGATGATTAAACAAAGAAAAGAAAGTATTAATAGTTATAGATTAGGTAATAGATTAGATTTAGTAGAACAAGAAGAATATGAGATTAATATCATCAACGAATTTATGCCTAAGCAAATGAAAGATTATGAAGTGATGATAGAAATTATTAAAGCTTATCAAAATTTGGTATATGAGAAGTTAAGTAAACTTACTGATGAAGAACACGATAATCTTACTAAGAATAATATTGAATTAGTTACTATTAAAGATATTGGTAAAATCATGTCTATTATCAAACCTATTATTAATGGAAAATTTGATAGTAGTTTAGCTAGTAATATAGTTAAAGAGTATATCTTAAATAGTAAATATTTAATAGGAAGATTACCTACTATAGAATTAATTAATCTATTAAAAATCAAAGATATCTCTTATGTAGAATATTGTATTATTAATGGAAGTATTAAATGTACTCATGTGGGTTATTATGATTTTAATAATAATATGATTCAAGATGAAGGTATTGATGGAGAAGAATATAGTATTAGTGAAGAAGATTTTATTGAGAGATATAAAGAAACTTATTGGACTATTGAACAAATTAATCTAGCATAAGGATAAATATAGTGTCTTGTAAATTATCAGAATATATGAATGATTGAGCTAATTATCAAGCTAGATCAGTTTTATGTTTCCTACAAAGAGATTTAGAGGAATTAGAATATGAGTTAAATGAAAAGTTTAAAGAAATTAATATAGCTAGATGGGAAAATTGTAGAGAACAGGGTTATATTATTCACTTAAAAAATAAAACTTCTAATAAGCAATTAAATATTGTATTTTATGAACACCGTAATTCAGATAATATCTGTTGTTTAAAATTTGAACAATATTCTATTAATAGTATTAGTATAGATACTATATCAAAAGAATTATATAAAGATAAATATGATTATACTAAAGATTTTAGTTACGGTAATATAGTAGAAGCTTCTAATTGGATTAGTGAAGAAATTGTTAATTGGTATAAGGGTAATTAAATATGAGAAATAAAATAGTGAATACAAATATTAAAGTAGAAACATTAAAGAAAGCTTTAGAGTTCTTTTATACTGTAGGAGATAAAGTAGCTATAGATTAAATTAAGAAAATTTTAATAGTATTTAGTGTGTAAGTTAAGAATAATAAGTATATATTATTAATTTATCTAAGACAATAATATTTAAAAGGTATAAAATGAAAGAAGTTATCTTAAACAAAGAATTAAAAGTAATTGAACCTAAACAACAGAATATTAATAACTTTTGTTATAATATATCTAAAAATAAAAACCAAAGTATAGTAAATATTTCTGGTAATATTTTACATTCTAATTATTTAGAATATTTAGAATTATGTTGGGCTAATCATTTAGGTGTTATTATTTCCCCAGATTTCATTTGGAATATAATTATATATGAAATAGGTGGATATATTAAAAATAATAAAGATACTTATAGAGAGCTATTCTCTAACAGTTCTGAGAAAGTAGAAATTGTTATTCCTGCGACAGATCCGTTGGTGTTAGATATTAATCAGATAGTTTCTGTTTTAAAAGATTTATGTCCAACTGATATTGAGTTGTTTTTACCCAATTTCTCTACATCTAACATACGTACGGTATTTGCAAATAACGCTACATTTTGTGATACTATGTCAGTTTATTATAATTATTCTATGTTTATGTGTGGTATACCTAAAGTTAAAATACTAGGTAGTGAACAAGATTGGTTAAAAATGAAAAATAATTTATCAAATATCTCTAGTCTACTGAATACTAAAAAAGTAACTAATTATTTAGATAACATTCAATATATTTTAGATAGTATCATTAGCTCTGAAACAGAAAACTCTTTTTGGACAGATATTTTCTATTTGAAAAAATGTGGTTCTGGTCATCAAACTGAAGTGTGTGGTTGGATTACTAAATTATTTATGAAAGAACCTGACTTAAGATACGTTAGTAATTATTCCACTCTGGTATCTAAAGTCCCTTATAAAATATTACCTATTAATATTAACATGGAACTGTATAGTGGATTATTTTCATCTGAACTAGTAGAAGAATATTTAGTACCTAGTTTTGGTTATATTGTTAATGAAGTAGTTTAATAGATAAAAAGAGTTCACATAAATATGTGAACTCTACAATATATAATCTTTTTTTTATTTTTTATGACAATACCTTTAACTACAGAAAATACTCTTTGGGTAGATGATTTTAGTAAAGCTAAAGAAGTGGATGAATTAACAGCAGTAGCTATTAGATTAAATAATTTAATATTAATGGATCAAGGTACTATGCCTAATGATCCTAAAATGGGAGTAGGTATAAGAAAGTATAAATTTGAATATGCTAATACAGAAACTATATATAAATTAAGAAATGATATATTAGAACAAATGGAGATGTATTTACCTATAGAAAGAAATTATGATATAAATGTATATATTGAAATAGATGAAGATAGTTTAGATAATAAAAAGGTAATTTATGTTAAATTTGATATATTATATAAGAATAATGAAAATAAAACATTTATTATAGCATACAAGAATCCAGAAAATAGTGGAAGACTTATCGCAGAGATAAGAATATAAACTATTTTTTTATAAACATTTTATTAAAAGGAAATAATAAATATATGTCTAGTGTAATTTATGATAGAAAAGCTTTAAATAATCTTAATGCTTTATATTCATCAAAAGTAAAACGTAACCCTAACTATAAACTAACAGATTTTTATGACGAAGTAGATAAGGGTAATATGACTCATGAAGATATCTTATTTTATAAAGATACAGAAGGTTATGATGAATTAGAGATTGTAGTTAGAAATAAAGAGTTACAAGTAAGTAGAGAAGTTAAATCTTTATTAGATGAAATTAATAGTGTATCCGAAGAAGAAATGTTAGAAGAGTTGAAAGATATTTTACCTAATATTGATACTACTCCTAAAGTAGTTAAAGAAGAAAAAGTAGTAGAATTGAAATCTAATATTGAAGTTTTAAATGTTGATAAAAATTCTACTACAGAACAACAATTAAGTTCTATTTGTAATCAACTATCAAATAGACAGGTAGAAAATAAAGTTGAATTAGAACACAAAGAAACTATCTTTACCCCTAAAGTAGAAGAATATAAAGAACTAAAAAAAGTAGCAGAACCTAATAAAGATATTCTAGACATGTTTGATGACTTAGATAATATGTATATTAATACTACCGATAATGCTATTATTAATAGAATATTAAGATTAGGTGAAGATAATATCGGCACTAAGATTACAGAGAAAATCTTACTACCTATTTCTGGTTATACTGCATATATTTCTGGTTTAACTATGTTAGATAAAACAGTTATTAGAAATACAGGTAAAAATGAATATGAAGTAAATAATAAATTATACAGAATGATTTATAATCATATCGTAGAGATTGAGCCTAAGAAACCTGATTTTGAAACATGGAAAAAAATGACAGCATTTAACGATGCTAAAATTTTAATGTATGGTTTATATGCAGCTACTTATAGAAATGGTAATGAGTTTACTATTAAATGCGATAATACTGATATTGAATGTGGTACAGAGATTAAAGTGTCTACTGACCCAGAGAGTATTCTTCAAGTAGAAGATGAAAACATCCATAGTAAAATTTATGATATTACTACTAAAGTAAAAACTTTTGAAGATGTTTCTAAAGTATCTGAGTTAGGTAGTAGTAAGAAAATTAAATTGCCTAAATCAAATTTAATTATCGAAGTTAAAAATCCTTCTCTACAAGACCATTTAGATATGATTAGACAATTTCCTAGAGAAAATAAAAAATTTAAAGACTTAGGCGAAATTTATGATTTAGTTATGTTCACTAATAGTATCTATATGGTAAATGTTGAGGAAACTAAAGCTACTGGTAAATTATGTGTATATCCTCCTTATACTAAAGTAGAAGAATTTATGCAAATTTATTCTAGTAAAATTGATATTAGTGAAGATGAATTATTAGCTAAAGGTTTAAATGAATTATTGATGAAATATATGATTCAGTACGAAATTCCTAAATTTAATTGTACTTCTTGTGGACATGAAATGGGTCCATATTCAGCAGATCCTACTAGCTTACTTTTTCAACGCCTCTCTCGATAAGAGCTGACTCTGATAAAGAGATTAATAAGATATTAAGAGACCAAGAAAAAGAGGACTATTATCTTATTATTCAATTATTATTTTTATTTGAAGGACATATTAGTTTAGAAGAATTAGAGAACATGGATACTTCAAAATTACTATTATTAAGAGATAGTCGAGAGAGACATATTAATGAAATATTGAAACAACGTAAGAAAGAAGAAGAATTAGCTAGAAAGTCTATGAAATAAGAAATGTAATATTAACTATACTCTAATAGGTATAGTTAATATTATTTTTAAATATATATTAAACTTATATATAAATTATTAGGTATAAACGTGACTATTATATATAACATAGATGAACATAGTGGTATTATCAATGAAACGAATAATCCTGAAATTCATCATAAAGAGTGCTTACGAGATTTAGAACATTTTAAATACTTTGTTGATAATGAGAGTAAAGATGCTGAAATAGAACTAAATTATTACCTATCTAAAGAAAAAGCTATAAGTAGTTTAATTAATAAACTAGAAGATAAACTTAATATCTTAAAAAATATTAAAGAGGTTATTAATAACAACATTGATAAAAAAATAAATAAAATAGAAGAATATATTAATAAAGTAAAAGATAATCCACCGGTATTTAAGTATGAAGGATATAGGCTACATAAACCATATTTAGATAAAGATATTCATAAATTTTTAAATATAAAACACTTTAAAGATTTTTATATCACTTTAGTAACGTCTCGCATTGGATAATAAATTATGAATAAACAAGCTTTTATATATGTAGGGATTTCTGCTTCAGGTAAGTCTGTCGAAGCTGAAAGACACGCTAAAGAGTTAACTAATACAGAAATTATTAATAGAGATGATATTAGAAGAAATATACTAGAAGAAAAATTAAAAAGAAAACTAAATCCCGGCAAATTATGGGAAAAATGGAAGTTTAATAAAACTAATGAAAATAAAGTAACTGATATTGTTAATGATAAAATTAATAAAGCTGCATTAGAAAATAAAAATATTATTAGTTCAGATACTAATTTAAATGTAGAAAGAAGAAATTCTTTAAAAAATAAATTAGAACAGTTAGGGTATGTAGTAGAGTTTAAATATTTTGATATTGATTTTGATACAGCAGTTAAATGGGATTTACATAGAGCAGACTCGGTGGGGAAAGATATTTTATATGAACAGTGGTTAAAATATCATGAAGATAAAGCTATTGAACAAGATGAAAAACTACCTGAAGCTATTATAGTAGATATCGATGGCACTTGTGCTCACATGGAGAATAGAAGAGGTCCCTTCGAATGGGATAAAGTAGACCAAGATGTTCCAGATGAAGAAGTTTTTCATATTATTAAAGATAATTATAAAAGAGGTAGAAAACTTATTTTCTTATCAGGTAGAGATAGTTGTTGTTATGATAAAACATATAGCTGGTTAATGTGTTATCTTGATTATATTTTAGACCAAAATGAGTTACCTGATAGAAACAATAGTTGGTGTCATGAATATGAAGATGATGACAATTTGTTTATTTTATATATGAGAAAAGAAGGAGATATGCGAAAAGATTCTATTGTTAAAGAAGAACTATTTAACGAACATATTAAAGATAAGTATAATGTTAAATTAGTATTAGATGACCGCGCACAAGTTCTGCGTTTGTGGTATAAGCTAGGTCTAAAAGTATTAGTTTGTGGTAATCCTTATATTAATTTTTAGTGTATAGTTAAATATAATAAGTATATATTAATATAATATCTTTAATACTTAATAAGAGATTTTCATGGATACTATAAGATTCGAAATAAATAAAAAAGCTAGTGAGAAATATCGTAAATTTTATGATATTGTTTTATTTCTTAATAATAGACAAGTTCCTCTTGATACATTTAATATAGCTTCTGTTTTAGGTGCTTATAGATGTAAATATGCTGAGTTCTTTCCTTTTACATGTAGTTGTGGAAGCCCAGGTTGTGCTGGATTTGGTAGAGAAGTAAAACAATATAGAAAACAATATACTGTTAAATTGGTATTTCCTAATTTAGAAGACTACAAAATTGATAAATTAGAATATAATTTTGGTATGAAACAATTTGATTTGCAGTTAGATATTTTAAAACATTTAGTTATTAATCTATCTAATAAAAAGAAAGTTCCTATCTGTCACGTAGCAGACTATTCTAATTATGAAAATAATTTATTAGGAGAAATTAATTATTGTAAGAAAAGATTTAAGAGAGCTAGTAATTCTTATGAGAATTTACTATTAAATTTTCCTGAGAATATTAATAATACTTATTACTATAAGTATGAAGAACAAGTTTCTTGGGAGTATAATTTTCAAGATTTAGTTTATATGTTAATAGGGGAACAACCAGAATATGTAGAAGAAGAATTTGATATGTTTCTACAATTATGTAGAGTTGGAGCTAGAGCTATAGTTCAATTCTTATCTGATGATAAGTTACTATTCAATAATATTTTTGAAAATAAGAATTTAAACGATCTATGTTATAAATTAAATAATGTAGATAATTTTGATTTATTTAAACTAGAATTGGTACAAAAATGAATAACTTATTCCAAGATTTACCTAATATTAACATCGAACTAAAATTTAACTACGAGGATATATTAAGTATGAATAACAAAATTCTATTAGCTTTATCATTATTATTAGTTATTGTAAATCCTTTCACATTTGAAGGGTTTATATTAGAATTAATAATGTGTGGTATTTTCTATAAACAATATAAAGAATATTGTAAGAAATGTAAACCTAAATCAATTAAATATGGTTTAACTAATATAATGTAAACTTTCTAATTACCTACATAAAACTATAAGATTTTATGTAGGTAAACTCTTAAATATCGAATTCATTTTTTTATCAACTATACTAAAATATATGGAAAATAATATTATCTCTACAAATAACATTGAATCTTTCTTAGAAGAACTATCAGAAATTTTAGGTAAAACTTTAGGACCTTATGGGGGTACTACTATTATTGAAGATAGTTTTGCTACTAATCATTTTATTACTAAGGATGGGTATTCTGTACTAAAAGAATTATATTTTAAAGATGCTGATAAAGCTATCATCTTAAAACTAATTCAAAATGTATCTAAGACGTTAGTGAGAAAAGTTGGTGATGGTTCTACTTCAGCAGTTATTGCTAGTAACTATTTATATAAAGAGCTTAAGAACATAGTAAAAGAAGATTCTTGTCCTCCTCAAGACATTTTAAATATTGCTAATTTCCTAGTAGAAGAAATATCTAAGTTAATTAGACAAAATGCTAAGAAAGCTACTATTGAAGATTTAAAAGATATTGCTTATATCTCTACTAACGGTGATGAAGAAATCGCTACTTTTATTAAAGAGATTTATGAAAAGATTGGTGAAACAGGTATTGTTAAATTGGAGATATCTAAAGACCAAGAAACAGAATATACTTTAAATAGAGGTATTGAGATTTTAAGAGGTTGTGTAGATGAAGTATTCTATAACAGTGAGAATGAAAAAGGTTTCTTATGTGAATTTAAAGATGCTTATGTATTCATGCTGGATGATATTATGACTGAAGTAGAATACAATAAATTTGTACCTATTCTAAACTATATGTTTGATATCAATAATAAAGAAGTAAGAACTAAAAATATTGTTATTATTGCTAATGGTTATGATAAAAATACTTTAGATATGTTTAGAGAATTAAAAAAGAAAAATTCTGGCATGGGAATTTGTTTAGTAGATCACGCTATGGTTAATCAACATAATAAAGATTGTTTTAGAGATTTAGTAGAATTTCTAGGCTGTGTTCCTCACTATAAGAAAGATAAAATTGCTGCTAGTAAATCTGATTATACTTTTGGTATGTTAGGGTATTGTAAAGGTTTTACTTCTTACTATGATAGAACTGCTTTTGTTGAAGGTGGTGGACTTATTGAAAATGTTATATTAAGACAAGAAGATATTAAAGAAAGAATTAAAGAGATTGAATTAATTGACGACCATTTAGATAGAACTATGCAACTAAATAGATTAAAATCTAGATTAGCTTCTTTAAATAGTACAGTAGCCACTATTTATATTGGTGGTAATACGGAAATAGAAAAAAATACTAAGAGATATTTAATTGATGATGCAGTACATGCTTGTAAATCAGCTCTATTAAATGGAATTGTTTGCGGAGGTAATCTTACGATACCTAAAACTATTCTTAATAATAGATTAAAGTTAATTAAGATGTTTAAAGATAAGTATGGTGAAAGGAGATTGAATATATTTACTAAATTATTAAGCAGTTTTGATGAATCTTTTAGAAAAGTTTATATTAAAATATTAGATAATAAAAATATATCTAAAGAAGAAAAATATGAAATAGTCGATAGATGTTTAGTAGAAGATTTAATTTATAATATTAGAGAAGAAGAGTATGAATACTATTATGAAATTAATGGTAGAGGTAGATTTAATAAAACTAATATTATTAACTCATGTGAAACTGATATTGAGATTTTAAAAACATGTATGTCTATTTTAGGGTTAGTTGCTACATCTAATCAGTTTGTAATTTATCCATTAAGAAAATAAAAAAATAAAAATATTAACATGTATATAAAGTACATGTTAATATTTCATATATCTAGCCGTCACTGAAAGCTGATGTTACTAAAAGTGCTGTTAAGAATCCAGTTACTTCTCTAAGTACATCAGGGGGTATAAAGTTTGTATGCGATAAACTAACTCCTAAAAGTCCTATAAAAGCAGTTCTAGTAGACTTTTCATTAAATCTTGCACATAACCAAATATAAAATTTTTTCATATTTATATACACAATATGTAATTATATATTAAAGTTAAAATAAAATGAAAAATTATTATATGATGTATAAAACTTTATAATATCTAAACAAACTAAGTCTTATATTATAATGATTAAATTTTATGATTTCTATCAAAACCCTGTAGGTAAAGGTAGCGGTAATGTGGGAGTAAGATATTTATTACATGATTTATATAGAGAGAAAACTATTAAATTAGATAAGAATAGATCAATAGAGTTAAAAGCATATAAGTTTAAAGATGAATATATATTACATTTTAAAATACAATCAGAAACATATAATCAAATTAAATATGATGTAGTATTTCAATTATCTCCTACAGAAGATGAAGATATTACAGAAAGAAGTTTTGATGATTATGAGATAAAATTAATAAGTAATATACCTTCATATGCTTATACATATTTATATGTGATAAATGAAAATAAATCTAGTATAGAACAACTACATAGTAAATTTGATAAGATATTTTTTACTAAGAAACCTGAAGTAAGGAATCCTCAAGAAACTAAAGGGTTCGAAAAGTCTATTCATATAGCACTTAATTACATGAGAATTAATAACTATCATTTTAAATATGAGTTAGATAAGATATTAGAGAAAGAAAATGATGAGAAGAAGATATATAAAGTAATAAATGAAGATTTCTTATCATTTGATAAAATTATGTATCAGTATAGTATGGCTAAAAAACAATTAACTGAAGAGAATAAAAAGAAGAAAGAGTTATTAAGAAAAGAGAAATTAGCTGATAAGAGGAACATAGAAAAACCTGTTAGTAAATTAAGAAAAAGTAGTATTAAGCCATTAATTAAATCTAATCAATTCAAAAGCGTATTAAAATCTAAAGATAAAAAAGATTAAAAATACCTCTACTTTATTAGAGTAGAGGTAAATTATTTCTATTTAAAAGGACTTTCTGGTCTGTTGATTTTTACTGGAGTACACTCAATATAAGCTAGAATCTTTTTATCACAAGCTTCTTCATCGGTGTAATGAAAATCTAATCCAATTGTATCAGATTTATCTAGATTATATACTTTTAAAGGTTTTTCTTCATAAACAACATAGTAACATTTATCACCAATATTGAATATTGTAGACTCTACTATTTGTTTTTTGTATTCATTTTTAGCAGTATACCATGAAGATAATTTTTTCTGTTGAATAGGTTCGTAAATTGGAGTAGGAAAATCAGATTTAGTTATACCTAACTTTACTAATAAATCTTTTAATTTAGTCTGTGTTTTACTACTCATTTTTTTAAGTCTTTTATCTTCAGCTCTCCATTCATCTATTTCTTTCTGATTTATATATTCTGGGTCATTTGGTTGAGGATTTTGTTTTTCCCATTTTTCTAATAAATCATTATGGTAAAAAGTCCATCCTATGTATAGTGGTTTATCTAAAATATTCCATTTAAAATTTTCAGTAATGTTTTGATTTAGCTCATTAGATATGATATCAATAATATCTTCTATCAAAGGCTTATTTACATTACAACCAGCTAACTGCGGTAATTTCTCAAGAAGTTTTTCTTTTACATT
>Ga0316608_1000983_pt1 | contig 11802 bp, 7 predicted proteins | sample MIS2016152B_MG_FD_207673 | JGI IMG/M metagenome (GOLD analysis project Ga0316608, IMG submission 207673) | Microbial mat bacterial communities from Middle Island sinkhole, Lake Huron, Michigan, United States - MIS.2016.152B | ecosystem: Environmental > Aquatic > Freshwater > Lake > Sediment... | reverse complement strand
CATTGGTTCAATTTTTTCGGATTTGTTATTTTACAAAAAAAATGTTTTTTGGTGTTAAATAATATTTTATCGTAAATCATTTACTTACAGCAGGTGCATTTTTTAGGGATTTCTGAAATTCGATTTCCTTTTTATACTCTGGTAATTCGTTTATTTCTTTTTCAATAATTTCGAATAAACTTTTCATTCTGTTGGCAGCCAGTATATTATTACCAATATAAACAGCCCATATCATAGCAACAGCAATAATACGGAATAAAAAATATTCAAAAAAACCAAGAAATGGTACGACCGAAAATATTAAACACAAATAAAATATTTCGTTGAAAAACAATTTATAATCAATAAACAATTTTCCTTTTTCTTCACTTATTTTAATTATTCCTTTTGTAATACCGTTAAATCTGTTAAAACCATTCCATATAAATCTGAAAAACACACCTTTGAAAGTAAGTTCATAATCATTTTTTACAATATGTTGGATATATGCTTCGTCAAGAATTTTATCCATTTTCTTATAAAAAACGATAGTAAAATCTGTAAGTGAAGCTACAGTATTGATTTTTAGTTGTGAGGAATATGTGAGAACTTTATATTTCATTAATTTACTGATATTAAATCGTTAATTGCAAACAAACAAAAAACAAATTTGTTGTAATTTAATGAAATTTGCAATTATTTATTGTAAAAAAACAAATATTTTTTACAGTGTATTAAAAACTATTTAACTAGAACTATGCTACCACAAGAACTATCAGATTTAGCACCAGTTACTGAGGCTAGACAATTAATTTCGTTTATAAATCTTAAAACACCAAGGAAACCAAAAATTAAAGCCTCTTTATATTCAACAAATTCAGACGAAGGAATAATAATTTCGTGAGGTGTTTTTTGTTTTAAAAGTTCTATTAAAAATTTATTGTAAGCTCCACCTCCGGTTACAAATACAGATGTTTTTTGTTTTTTGGGAAGTATATTTGAAATCTGAATTGCAATATGTTCGTATATTGTTCGTAATTTATCTTCAGTACTAATATCGTATTTTTGGGTAATTGGCAAAAAAATCTTTGTAAACCATTCTCGACCAAGAGATTTAGGTGGTTTTTGCGAATAAAAATCTATATTATTTAATTCAGATAATAAATTTTCATTTATGATTCCTTTTCGTCCAAGTTCACCATCTTTATCATAATCAAAATTAAGCTTTTGAACAAGAAAGTTTGATATAATATTTACGCAGCAAATGTCGTATGCAATTCTTTTTTCGTTTTCATTATAAGAAATATTTGCAAAGCCACCTAAGTTTAAGCAATAATCAAATTGTCCGAATAATAATTTATCGCCAAAAGGTACTAATGGAGCTCCCTGTCCGCCCAAAGCAATATCTAAAGTTCTGAAATCAAATATTGTAGTAATTCCGGTTTCGGCGGCAATTATATTTCCGTCTCCTACCTGAAAGTTAAAATTTTTTTCGGGTTGATGAAAAATTGTATGACCGTGTGATGAAATTAAGTCGGGTGATGGCAATCTGTTTTCTATTAAAAAATTATTAATTTTTTGAGCAATGTATTTTCCATACGATTTATGAAAAGTTAAAAAGTCAATTGAATTTAAATTATGTGCATTTTTAAGTCCCTCAATCATTTCATTTGAATATTGATAAGTTTGCACATGTATTATTTTGTAATTCCAGTTTTTTGTTTTATAAAATGAGCAGTAAGCTAAATCCAATCCATCGCATGAACTTCCTGACATTATACCGATAACACTATATATGTTCATAACATTAAAATAATTTACCATTTATTGTAAAATACAATAAATTTATATGTAAAAGTAAATAATAGTTTTCAAATTATGAAAGTTTATTCAGTTCATTTAAGGAAGTAATACAATTATTGTCGAATAATTATGTAAAAAATAGTTATGAAAAATTGCGGATTTCGTAGCAAATACAACAATAATGAACTGTTTTTTTGTTTAAAAATATTGTATTTGAAATTGAATAAGAATTGTAATTATTTTGGAAAAATTAAATTACTAATGTCATATATAATAACACTTCGTTACTTTTTTCGTAATTCATTTTATTTAAGATATTGGCAAATAATTAATTTTATAGTTGTTAAATAACTGAAATAAAACTAACTAAATAAACTAGGTTGCTTTGTGTTATTTAAATTTAACCAACTATTGTTATTAATAAGTAAATTATAATTCAGAATTTATTAAAAAATAAAGTTAGTTAAATTCTATAAGTTTATTTTTAGATAATTAGTTTGTTTATTTTAAAATTCCAATAGAAAAATGTGGACATGGAACAGGTCCTCGTTTTTTACTGACATTGCAGTTAATTGACATTACTGATATTAATAAAAAAAGTATTATATATTTTATTTTTTTTGTAGTTTTCATAGCTCTAAATATTTGATAAATTCACGTTTTAGGTATATTTATAATATATACTTATTAACGTGAATTTATCAGAAATGTTTAGTTATTTATCAAAAAAATTGTTAATTGACAAAGTGTGAATGAATAATAATATTACTCAACTACCCAAGTTGAACCGCTGTTTAACAAATCGTCCATACATTTAATTTTAGATTTAGATATTACTTCATCAATCTGTTTGTGTACAGCGTTGTCATAAGTTGGTAATGCCACTGCTCTTATCACACCTAAAGCTACAGGCAGTTTCATTTTAATCAGCATAAGTTGCATATATGGTCTGATATCGTGTGCATTGTGTACAAGAATATCTTTTTCTGTTATTCCGTTTTCGCCAATTTTTACAACTTTCAAATCAAAACCATCAAGCATTAGACCTTTATCTCGGTTTTTACCAAAAATCATTGGTTCTCCATGTCTTAAATAAAGCTGTCTGTCTTCTTTATGCTCTTTATTTGTCAATTCGTCATAAATTCCATCATTAAAAATTACACAGTTTTGCAAAACTTCAACTATTGATGTACCTCTATGTTTTTCAGCTTCTTTGAATATTTCAATATTCATCTGCACATTTGCATCAATTCCTCTTGCAAAAAAAGTTCCATTCGAACCAATAACTAATTCGCCGGGTTCAAAAGGTTGTTCTACTGTTCCGTAAGGAGAAGTTTTTGTAACTTGTCCGTAAAATGAGGTTGGAGAATATTGTCCTTTTGTTAGACCATAAATTTGATTATTAAAAAGTATTACATTAAGGTCGATATTTCTTCTTATTTCGTGTATAAAATGGTTGCCTCCAATAGCTAAGGCATCTCCATCACCGGTAATTTGCCAAACACTAAGTTTTGGATTTGCAGTTTTTACTCCCGATGCCAGAGCTCCTGCTCTACCATGAATTCCATGAAAACCATAGGTTGACATATAGTATGGGAATCGAGAAGAACAACCTATACCAGAAATAACTGCGTAATTTTCGAGTGATGTATCCATTTCAGCCATAGCCTTTTGAATAGAACTCATTATTGCAATATCTCCACAACCGGGGCACCATCTTACTTGTTGGTCGCTTTTAAAATCTTTGAATGTATATTTAGTATTTTCAGCCATTTTTTATTCCTCCAAATTTTTGATTATAGTTTCTTTAAGTTCCTGAATGGTAAAAGGTAATCCTTGAATTTTATTATATTTTGTATAATTAAATTGTGGAAATTTTGACCTTAAATAACTGAAAAATTGTCCATCATTAATTTCGGTAACTAATATTTTTTTATACTTACCTAAAACTTCTTCGGTATTTTTTGGAAGAGGATTAATATAATTAAAATGCAATAATGCAACTTTTTTCCCTTCCTTATTCAACTCATTAACAGTTGATAATAAATGTCCGTAAGTTCCTCCCCAACCAACAACAACCAAATCGCTATCTGGTTCTCCTTGAATTTTGATATCAGGAATATAATTTTTTATATCTTCAATTTTTTTAGCTCTTTCGCGAACCATTACTTCGTGATTTTCTGGAACATAAGAAACAGTTCCTGTAACAGCCATTTTTTCGAGTCCACCTATACGATGTTCAAAACCAGCCATTCCGGGTATTGCCCATTCACGAATCATTGTTCCTTCAATTCTTTGATATGGTTTGTAATTTTGAGTTCCATCTTTTATAAATCGTGTTTTAATTTCATCTAATTCAGACATTTTAGGGATTCTCCACGGACTTGAACCGTTAGCAATAAATCCATCGGTAAGTAAAATAACCGGAGTCATGTGTTCCAACGCAATTTTACCTGCTATATATGCGTATTTAAAACAATTTGAAGGAGTTCCAACAGCAATTACAACACATGGACTTTCGCCGTTTCTTCCATAAAGTGCTTGAAGTAAATCTGCTTGTTCTGTTTTAGTTGGCAGTCCGGTTGATGGACCACCACGTTGTACGTTCACTATTACAAGAGGTAATTCTGCAATAACTGCTAGTCCAATTGCTTCACTTTTAAGAGCTAAACCGGGTCCTGATGTTGTGGTACATGCAAATTTTCCTGCAAAAGCTGCTCCAATTGCCGAAACAATACCTGCTATTTCGTCTTCTGCCTGAAAACTAATAGCTCCCAAGTCTTTACGATTTGCAATTTCTTGTAAAATTTCAGTTGCCGGAGTAATAGGGTATGAACCTAAAAACAATTGTAATCCAGATTTTTCGGCAGCTGCAAGTAGTCCCCATGCTGTGGCTACATTTCCGCTGACTGTGCGGTAAGTTCCACTTTTTATTTTAGCTTTCGGAATTCTGTAAGAACGAACTAATTGTAAACTAAAAGCATAGTTGTAACCGGCATCAAGTACCAATTTATTAGCCTGAATAATAACCGGAACTTTTTTAAATTTCTTTTCAAAATATTCGTGACTAAATTCTGATTCTCTGTTAAACAGCCAGTAAACCATTCCAAGTGCAAACATATTTTTAGTTCTGATTACACTTTTTGTATCCAAATCTAACTCTTTTAAAGTTTCTTTTGTTAAAGATGTTATAGGTGCTTGGATTACATGAAAATCGTGAAGCGAATCGTTTAAAAGTGGATTTTCTTTGTATTCTGCTTTTTCAAGGTTTTTGTCGGTAAAGCTGTCAATATCAAGAATTATTGTGCCACCCGGTTTAATCCATCTTAAATTTGCCTTGAGTGCTGCAGGATTCATAGCTACTAGTACATCTGCATAATCGCCTGGAGTATTAATATCTTCGGTTCCAAAGTTTAATTGAAAACCCGAAACTCCTCCAACGGTTCCCTGAGGTGCTCTTATTTCTGCCGGATAATCGGGGAAAGTTGAAACCTCGTTGCCCATTAAAGCTGAAGTATCAGAAAATTGCATTCCTGTTAACTGCATTCCATCTCCGGAATCTCCAGAAAATTTTATTACAACCCTCTCAAGTTCAATAATTGTTTTTTTGCTATCCATAGTATTCGGAAGTTTGAAATTCTATCTGTTTGTAATTTTTACTTAAAAGCCAAAGTTAAAATTGTTTTTTAAATAATTTAAATATTTTTGTCATGTTTTTTATATTTATTTTCTGAGGAAGAGAAAATATATTTGTGCAAATTTGAAACTTTGGTGTGATACAATTCACAATATTAAACTTATTGTTTTTAGTTTAATGTGGACATATTTAGTACATTGCATATAAAAAAATCACGTTTTATGACAAAAAAAAATCATTACATGAAATTTCGTGTAACGACTTTTTTAAAATTTTCTTACTATACAATATTTGAAGCCAGCAATCTTTCAGCTCTTTCGAGACTGATATTTTTTCTTTTTGCGTAATCTTCAACCTGGTCTTTTTCAATTTTACCAATATTGAAATATTTTGCTTTTGAATGTGCAAAATACAGTCCTGCAATAGATGCTGCAGGGTACATTGCATAATTTTCGGTTAACAGAATTCCTGCATTGGCGTTAGCATCAAGTAATTTAAATAAAGTAACTTTTTCTGAATGGTCTGGACATGCCGGATAACCAAAAGCAGGTCTTATACCTTGATAATCACATTTTATCATACTTTCCAAAGATAAATTTTCGTCTTTAGAATATGCCCAGAAATCTTTCCGTACTCTCATGTGCAACATTTCGGCAAAAGCTTCAACGAGTCTATCTGATAAAACTTTAAGCATTATAGCATTATAATCGTCTTTTTGTTTTTCGTAATATTCAATCCACTCTTCAATAAAAAGTCCGGTTGTAACTGCAAAACCGCCAATATAGTCTTTAATATCAGAATTTACAGGTGCAACAAAATCAGCTAACGAAAGATTAAATGTATAAGTTGAATCTTTTTCTTTGGCTTGTTGCTGACGTAAGAATGAAAATCTTGCAACTTCTTCATTTCGCAAATCATCTTTATAAATAATTATATCATCACCTTCTGAATTAGCAGGGAAGATTCCTATAACTCCATTTGCTGCAAGCATTTGTTTAGAAATAATATTTGATAACATTTTTTGTGCATCGTCGAATAATTTCTTGGCTTCTTCTCCTTTTTGAGGATGTTCAAATATTTTTGGATATTTTCCTTTTATATCCCATGAATGGAAAAAGAAAGTCCAGTCGATATATTTACTGATTTCTTCTAATGAATAATTTTTAAAAGCCCTAACTCCCAAAAATTCTGGTTTGTAAACATCTTGGTTTGTCCAGTTAATTTTTATAACATTTTCCTTAGCCATAGAAAGTGGATAGATAATTCGCTCTTTAGCTTCGTATTTTTTCTTAATTTCTGTATATTGTTTTTTAGTTTCGGTTGCAAAATTTGTTGTTTTGTCAATTAATTGTTTAGCAACGCCAACACTTCTTGAAGCATCAATAACATGAATAACCGGTCCCGAATATACAGGATTTATTTTCACGGCAGTATGTATTTTTGAGGTTGTTGCACCGCCAATTAACAGAGGAATTTTTAATTTACGGCGTTCCATTTCTTTTGCAACATAAATCATTTCGTCTAATGAAGGTGTAATTAAACCACTTAGACCAATAATATCTACATTTTCTTTAATTGCAGTATCAATAATTTTTTCGAGAGGTGTCATAACCCCTAAGTCGATAATAGTAAAATTATTGCAGCCTAAAACTACGCTTACGATATTTTTTCCAATATCATGTACATCACCTTTTACGGTAGCAAGTAAAATTTTTCCGCTTGATGATGCTTCTAATCCTGCTAATTTACCGTCAATTAATAAATAAGGCATTAGTACGTCAACTGCTCTTTTCATTACTCTGGCACTTTTAACTACCTGAGGGAGAAACATTTTACCTTCACCAAATTTATCACCTACCAAATTCATTGCGTCCATAAGTGGACCTTCAACTAAAGCCATTGCTGACTTAAATTCTATTTGGGCTTCGGAAATATCTTCTTTTATAAAATCGGTTAATCCTTTTATAAGTGAATATTTAATACGGTCAACCACAGGCCATTTTCGCCATTCCAAAACATCTTCTTCTTTTTTTGCTGATTTTTCATGATTTTTCAGACTTTCGGAGTATGCAATTAGCTTTTCGGTTGCCTCAGGATTCTTATTAAAAATTAAATTTTCAATTAATTTCAGAAGTTTAGGTTCAATATCGTCATAAAGTGGTAATGCACCAGCGTTTACTATTCCCATATCTAAACCTGCCTGAATTGCATGGTACAAAAATATTGAGTGCATTGCTTCTCTAATCAGATTATTACCTCTAAAAGCAAAAGATAAATTACTAATTCCTCCACTTACTTTAACATGCGGAATATTTTCTTTTATCCACTTTGTTGCTTCGAGAAAATCAATTGCATAGTTATTATGTTCGGAAATTCCGGTACCAATTGTTAAAATGTTAGGGTCGAAAATTATATCAAAAGGCGAAAAATTTACTTCTTTTATTAAAATATCATAAGCTCTTTTGCAAACATCAATTTTTTGTTTAAATGTTGCTGCCTGTCCTTTTTCGTCAAACGCCATAATAACTACGGCAGCACCATATTTTTTGATTAATAAAGCACGTTTTATGAATGTTTTTTCGCCATCTTTTAAACTAATAGAATTTACAATTGGTTTTCCCTGAATACATTTTAAACCGGCTTCAAGAACTTCCCATTTTGAAGAATCAATCATAATAGGAACTTTTGCAATATCGGGTTCGGTGGCAAGTAAATTTAAAAATGTAACAATTTCTTTTTCGGCATCAAGCATTGCGTCGTCCATGCTAATGTCAATAATTTGAGCACCGGCTTCAACTTGCAGACGAGCAATTGATAATGCTTGGTCGTAGTTTTTTTCGCTTATTAATTTTGCAAATTTCTTTGAGCCGGCAACATTTGTTCTTTCACCGATATTAATAAATGTGGTTTCTTTATACAAATTCAGAGGTTCAAGACCACTAAGTTTCAGAGTTTTTTTTTTTTCAGGTATTAATCGTGGCATTGCAGCATTAGCAATTTCCACAAGTTTTTCAATATGTTCGGGAGTTGTTCCGCAGCAGCCTCCAATTAAGTTAACCAATTTATTGTGAGTAAACTCCTTCATTTCTTCTTTCATTTTATCGGGAGTTTGGTCATATAATCCAAGTTCGTTTGGCAATCCGGCATTTGGATATGCACTTACGTAAAAAGGTGCTTTGTACGACAGCTCTTCTACAAACGGAAACATATCTTTTGCTCCGAAAGAGCAGTTGAATCCTATACTTAAAAGGTCGATATTTGAGAGTGTATTTAAAAACCCTTCAACTGTTTGTCCTGTTAAAGTTCGTCCACTTTTATCGGTAATAGTTCCTGAAATCATTACCGGAAAAACTTTGTTTCGTTTTTCTAATACTGACTGGATTGCAAAAAGTGCGGCTTTGGCATTTAAAGTATCAAAAATTGTTTCAACAAGCAGAATATCAACTTTTCCGGCAAGTAAGCCCTTAACCTGTTCAGAATATGCTTTTACCAGGTCGTCGAAACTAATTTCGCGTTTACTTGGGTCGTTTACATCTGGCGACATTGATGCTGTTTTGTTAGTTGGACCAATTGCTCCAGCCACAAAACGTGGTTTGTTTCTTGTTATTCCAGAGTATTTTGCAGCCATTTCAACAGCTATTCTGGCTGCATTATAATTTAATTCATAAGCAGTTTCGGCTAATCCATAATCCTGTAAAGAAATGCTTGTTGCATTAAAGGTGTTGGTTTCAATTATATCGGCACCTGCTTTTAAGTATTTTTCGTGAATATCGCGAATTATCTCGGGGCGGGTATTAGATAATATATCATTACAGCCTTTTAAATTAATATGATGATTTTTATATAGTTCGCCTCTGAAATCTTTTTCAATAAGATTGAATCTTTGAATCATGGTACCCATTGCACCATCAATCACTAAAATTCTATTTTCTAATTCTTTACGGATATCTTTTATCATAATTTTTTATTCTTTATTCAAATTTACATTTAGTTTAACAAAAAAACTATTTTAATTCACAACAAATTTTTTGCCCTTATTTTAAATCTAATGATAATTTTTTAGTTTAAATTCGTTATAGTTTGATATACAATATTATAATTTTAAATTAAATCTAATGCTTTATATGAGTTAATTCCTCCGAATAAATTGTAAATATTACTGAATTTAAATTCTTTGATTAGAGTTTTAATTAATTTTTCGCTTTTTGTTCCGTAAGTACAAACAAAAATAACCTTTTTGCTATTTGATATAACTCCTATTTCGGATAAAATCTCATTTTCACTAACATTGATACCTCCTAAATTATATTCGTTAAATTGTTCTTTAGACCTTATATCAATTATTTGAATTTCTGATTTTTCTACCAACATTTTTTTTAATTCAAGTCCGTCAATTTCAGGAACTTTTATTGTATCTGTTTCGCAAATGTAGTTATAATCTCCCAACTTTGTTATTATATTTTCTGATTTTGGAAACGAAATAATATTTGTTGAAAAATTAAGTACATCAATTACAAATAATTGTCCAGATAAAATATTTCCAATACCAGTGATTACTTTTATACATTCTGATGCCTGAAGAGAGCCAATTATTCCGGGTATTACGCCAATAACTCCAATTTCGGCACAATTAATACCTTCTTCGTTTTCCGGCATTTCAGGAACTAAACATCTGTAAGAAGGTCCGTTTTTATAGTTGAAAACCGAAACCTGCCCTTCGAATTTATATATTGCACCAAATACCAGAGGTTTATTAAGAATTGAAGTTGCATCGTTAATTAAAAACCTTGTCGAAAAATTATCGGTGCAATCGACTACAACATCGTATTTGTCAATAATTTCGATTGCATTAAAATTGTCAAGCGGAAAGTTGTAAATATTGAAATTGGTTTTAGGGTTTTGAGCAGAAAGTTTTCTTTTGGCAATTTCTACTTTTGGTTTTCCAATATCGTCGGTATCATACAATATCTGGCGTTGTAAATTAGTTTCGGAAACTGTGTCAAAATCTACAATTCCTATAGTTCCCACTCCGGCGGCGGTAAGATAAAGTAAAACAGGTGAACCCAAACCACCGGCTCCTACAACCAAAACTCTGGCATCTTTAATTTTCTGCTGACCCTGTAAACCAATTTCGGGCATTATTATGTGTCGGTTGTATCTTTTTAATTCGTTGTTGGTAAGTTTCATTCGTTTTTCGACTTTGATATAACAATTTTCAAATATACATTTTTTTGCCGAAAACAAAAAACCGAGAAATATAATTTTCGGTTCGGCAACATGTAAAGACATGGCATACCTCGTCTCTACAAACGAACTATCACCGCATAATCTTCTTTTTGCAAAAAATGATTGTCAGTTGTAATCACAAAGGTAAATAAACTTAAATAGAAAAATAAGTCATCGCTTTACGAACTTGCTTAAATTGAAATACTATCGTTAAAAAAATAATTAGTTCTATGAATATACAAAGTAATTTGTTTTACCTAACTATTTCAATTAAAGCAAGATTACTCCTAAAGTCGTGAAAAAAGTTTACCTTTGGTGAGAAAGTTCATAGAAATGATTTGAGTGTCCCTCTTTTTTGTTGAAACTTTATGCTACTTTATTAGGTATATAATTTTTATAAAGTCTAAGTTTTTCATTATCAATTTTGTATTTATTAAAATCATTCCATAGTTCGCTCTTGGAAATAGAACGCATGAACAACATGCTTTCAGCTCCATCCATTGACCATTTCATTCCTGCTCCTTCCATTCTGCCGATTACTAATTGTTTGCAAGTCGATTCTACAATACCTGTTGCTATCGGATAACCTTTTGATATATACTTATCGTATTGCATATTAGATTTATGATTTGCTAAATATCCTATTATTTTTTCCAGTGTTTTTACTTTGTTAGCCGATAAATTTTGCTTCGTAACAGTTTGTTTTAAACCTCCGATTACTCTTCCTGTGTTTCCTTGTAGTATGCTTATTAACAACTTGTAAACATGTTCTTTAACTTCCTTACCATTTTCAGAATAAATGGCATGTGCGGCTTCATATAAATATTGGATTACATGAATTATGTCCAGAATTACAGTAAATTGCTGAATTTTTGTAAGCGAACTGCGAACAATTTTTTCCTGATAAGGACTTCCGTCTATCAGCACAACTACATCTTTTCTCGATTCTGGATTTCTCTTTATTGCATCTTTTTCAATTAATTGTACCACTTTAGATTTTGGCATTTTCAAACTGCCAAAGCGTATAATATCAGAACTCCTGAATTATCGTATGTAATCATGTTGCGATTTTATAAAATAATTTCAAATCTGTACCGGGAAAAATAGTTTCAGTTTCATTTAACACTTCACAAATTTGTTTTGCTGCCAAATTATCA
>Ga0316608_1000982_pt1 | contig 11809 bp, 7 predicted proteins | sample MIS2016152B_MG_FD_207673 | JGI IMG/M metagenome (GOLD analysis project Ga0316608, IMG submission 207673) | Microbial mat bacterial communities from Middle Island sinkhole, Lake Huron, Michigan, United States - MIS.2016.152B | ecosystem: Environmental > Aquatic > Freshwater > Lake > Sediment... | reverse complement strand
CAGATTACAAGGGATCCTCTTTTACGTACGAAGAAGTGGCTCTTCAGATGATGAAAATACACATCATCTTCGAAAAAGCCGGTCTGAAACAAGGAGATAAAGTAGCTCTCGTTGGAAAAAATTCAGCTGCCTGGGGTATTACTTTCCTTGCAACCATAAGCTATGGAGCGGTAATTGTTCCTATTTTGCCCGATTTTACTCCGGAAGATATACACCATATTGTAAATCACTCAGATTCGGTAATTCTGTTTACCGGCGAGCAGATATTTGATACTCTCGACAGGAAAAAGCTTCCGGATATTAAAGCAACTATAAAAGCGAACGATTTTTCACTTATTTATGCAAACGAAGGTTTAGGTCTCGAGCAGGTTTTTGAAAATATGGACGCACTTTTTACAGAGCGTTACCCAGATGGATTGAATCCTGACAATTTTCATTTACAACACGTTCCAAATCACGAACTTGCAGTAATAAGTTACACTAGCGGAACAACCGGGTTTTCAAAAGGAGTGGTGATTCCCCATAACTCTCTGATTGCAAACATCAGGTATGCACACGAAAATATGCCGCTTGAAGCAAGAGATGAGATTGTATCTTTCCTCCCTCTGGCACATTCATATGGCTGCGCATTTGAGTTTTTGTTTCCTTTTACCAAAGGATGTTATGTTACCTTCCTCGGGAAAACACCATCACCACAAATTATTTTGCAGGCATTCAAAGAAATTCGACCAAGACTTATTCTTTCAGTTCCCCTTGTAATAGAAAAAATCTATAAAAAGCAGGTGATACCTACCATTAGCAAACCTGCAATTAAGATTCTGCTTACAATTCCTGGGATAAGGGGCTTACTTCATAAGAAAATCAGACAAAAACTCGTAGATGCTTTTGGTGGAAATTTCCATGAAGTTGTAATTGGAGGCGCTGCATTTAACAAAGAAGCAGAAACGTTTTTTAAGAAGATAAATTTTCCTTTTTCAATTGGATATGGAATGACAGAGTGTGGTCCGCTGATTGCTTACGCAGGATGGGAAAAAGCGAAGTTAGCATCTGCAGGAAAAGTAGTTGACACACTCGAAGTTACTATCGATTCGGCTGATCCATACACGCAATCTGGAGAGATTCTGGTAAGGGGTGAAAACCTGATGTTGGGTTATTATAAAAACGCGGAAGCCACAAGAGAAGTTCTCGATGATGAAGGCTGGTTGCACACCGGAGATCTAGGCTACATCGACAAAGAAGATTTCATTTATATTAACGGCAGAAGCAAGAGTATGATTCTTGGTCCTTCAGGTCAGAATATTTACCCGGAAATTATTGAGGCCAGAATTAACAACATGAAGTATGTTCAGGAATCTGTTGTTATTGAGGAGAATCAGAAAATTATTGCTCTCATTTTCCCCGATAAGGAAATGATGGATAAGAATGCCATTGATGAGAAAAAGCTTCAGGATATTTTCGAAGATCATAAAAAACACCTTAACCATTCATTGGCAGCGTTTATGAAGGTTTCAGAGTTTAGAATCCATCCTGTAGAGTTTGAGAAAACACCGAAAAAGAGTATAAAAAGGTTTTTGTATACCAAGTAATTTTTTCTCGGGGGATTCACTTCGTGCGCTTAGATTGCATGCTCCATCGCTTTGTTAAGAAAGTCGTTTAGAGTTTTTAATTGTCTCCACGACGATTCAATTTCTTCCAGAATCTTTGGCGATTTGAGGATATCTGTTCCAAGCGGCTCAAAAACCGCGTAGTCTTTGTATTTCAAAAGGTCAATATCCGGATGATCTTTTGGGTAACCCTGAGGTGCTGTTTTCAGTGTATCTCCCATGATCCCTTTAAAATGTTTCTTAAATGAAGGCTTGTCGAGAATTGCCCTGAAATTCTCCGGTTCATAAAATATTGCTTCACGGATTGCTTTAAGAATAGGACCAGTAGGCTGATATTTTCCTCCGGCAACAAATGACTCACCCGGCTGCAGGTGAAAATAATACCCGGCCAAATCTGAATTTTTTCCACCTTTAGAGATATAAGCCCCCATATTGTTTTTAAATGGAGTTTTTTCTTTTGAAAAACGAACATCCCTGTAAATTCTAAAAACGCAATTTTTCGGTTCCAGATATCCAATCTCCGGATCAATTGATTTGGCCAACTGAATGAGCTGTGCAGTAAATTCTTCAAAGCTATTCTTTGAACTTAGGTACCATGATTTGTTCTTTTCAAACCATTCGCGATTATTGTTTTTGTCCAATTCTGTGAGAAAGGCAAGAATGTCGGGATTAAGAGAATTCATTTGGAAAATATTTTAATGCAAATTAATCTGAAATTAATAAAGTTGATACAAAAGTTGAAGAATATTTATTGGAGCAATTCCTACTAAAGTATTAACCCAAAAAATGTCCGACTGTTCAATTTTTACTACTTTTGGAATATGAGAAACTCAGTTATAATAGTTGCAGGAGGTTCAGGAACCCGAATGGGGGCAGACATTCCAAAGCAGTTCCTTCAAATTGATAATAAGGCCATTATCATTCACACAATCGAAAAATTTATTGCCTTTGATCCCAAGATTGAAATTGTTTTGGTGTTAAATGAAAGCTTTTCAGATTTTTGGAAAAAGGCGGTTTCAGATGCAGCATTTGATTATCCCGTAAGTATTGCAAAAGGTGGAGTTACCCGGTTTCATTCGGTAAAAAACGGAATTGAAATGGTTTCCGGAGCAGGTTTAATTGGAGTACATGATGCTGTAAGACCCTTAATTTCTGTAGATTGTATAAAAAGAAGCTATGATACCGCTTTAAGGTTTGGTACCGCAATTCCTTGTATCCCACTAAAAGAATCAGTACGTCAAATTAATGGAAGAATGAGCAAGCCGCTCGACAGATCAGGGATTCAATTGGTTCAGACACCACAGGTTTTTAAAGCAGAAATCCTCCGAAATTCGTATAATACCGATTTCACCGATCAATTTACTGATGATGCAAGTGTTGTTGAAAAAGCAGGATTCCCAATAAATATTGTACCCGGTGATGAGTTTAACATGAAGATTACAACAAGAGAAGATCTTGAAATTGCAACACTACTTCTTACTCGTCAAACACATCCTCTTCATTAGCAAAACTGGCAATTACCCCACCAAGGTTGGTTTTGCTGATTACGCTAACCGGAACTCCGATATAACCCACATACGATTTGGTGTTCGATGAAACATCAATAATTCTGGAGGCACGAACCTTTGCTTTTGAGCCTGCATTGGCTACAACATAGCTGTCTTCAGCTTCGAGTTGATATCCTGAGTAAGTTGCTCCGGTGTTCACTGTAACTTTCTGAACCTTGGTTTTCCCTGTGAAAACCAGAATACCTCCTTGTTTCACATCTGCCTCAATGTTTTTTACGTCAAGGTCTAACTCCATTTTTGCTCCACTACGTGCAGTAAATAGAAATTTTTCACCAGTTATGGTTTGTGGGGAAACCAATAAAGTATTGGAAGCAACGGTAATTTCTTTTAAATCTTTATAGAAAACAAGCACCTTAAAAATGGAACTTTTGTTTGTATCGGTCTTTAAACGGATGCTTAACACGCTATCGGTAACTTCGGTTATCAGGTTTTCTGCGGGAACATTACTAACTGTAAACTCAACTCGTACTGTATCTGATTTATAAAGTTCGACGCGCATTTTTCCAATTACAGAAATCGAATGAAACGGCGATAAGCTGCGGGTTACAAGCTCCTGAGCATTTAGAGTAAATGTTGAAATCAGGAACAAGCTAATTAAAATAGTATTTCTTAGTTTTGACATCTGGACAAATTTAGTGGATACAAAAATCATTAATATTCGGATGAATTGCAAAAATCGTGCAATTGTATTTTGGGAAAACTCCTGTTAGAATATTTCCATAGCATAAACACTTTCAAATCACCTACGTAGAGATCATAAAATGAACACAAATAACACTAAAAGTTAACAATCATTTAACGGAGGAAATTGATTATTCTGATAATTTTGGACAGGAAAAGATTTACACTTAGGAAACTTTATACACAAAAAAAGTTTCCAATGTCAAAAAATGCAGTATCTTTGTCCGCTCAATGGAAAAGTTAAACGATATATTAGTTAAGGTAGCGGTCCTCTTCAGGAAATACGGGATTAAGAGCATAACTATGGACGATATTTCAAGGGAGATTGGAATATCAAAGAAGACTTTATACCAGTTTGTGGTTGACAAGAACGACTTGGTGAATAAGGTAATTGAGGATGAACTTAGTCGCACGAAGGAATGTTTTGAGTTAGTATGGAAAAAGGAAAATAATGCAATTTCGGAGTTGTTGGAAGTAAACAAGTTTATGCTTGAAATGCTGAAAAGGAATAGTCCTTCATTCGAATACGACCTCAAAAAGCATTATCCCGAGGTGTTCCAGAAAATCATACAGGCAAGGCGCAAAGGGATGTACGAATCGGTTCTTGCGAATTTAAAAAAGGGGAAAGCAGAAGGTTTTTACCGCGAAGAATTAAATGAAGAAGTAATTACAAAACTGCAGGTATCCCGTCTTGAAAACATGTACAGCGATGTAATTTTTTCAATTGAAGATTACAGCGTTGCCAACATTTTCATCGAAATATTTATTTACCATATCAGAGGCATCGCTAATGAAAGGGGAATAAAATATCTTGAAGAGAATATCCACAGGCTTTACAATGCGGAAAGTGATCTTTTTAAAGAGGGGGAAAAACCAGGAGCTATGTTAATGAAAGGGGACTAAAATATCTTGAATAGAATATTCACAAACTTTAAAATATAAAGAGTGATCTTTTTAAAGAGAGAGAAAAACCCAGAAATGGTTAAAAATAAAATAAATTGAAAATCAGTATATTAATTAAATTATGACAAAAATTAGTAAATCACTATTAAGCCTGGGAACCTTGCTGTTGGCATTTAGCTTGTCGGCACAGGAAAAACAGGATACACTTAAAATGTCGGTTTTGGATGCTCAAAATTATGCGGTTGAGCATAACAAAACCTTAAAAACAACGAAAATAGATATAGAAATTGCGAAGAAAGTAGTTATGGAAACTACCTCAATAGGCTTACCCCAGTTTGCAATAACCGCCAATTATCAGCATATTTTTAAAGTGCCTGAATTGAGCTTTGGTTCAACGGGTTTTTCTTCAGCCCAGTTGCCAGAAGCAACTGATAACCCTAACTTTATATCATACCCATCTTCAAATGTTCCAGGACTTTATGAGTATGCATTCTTGTCACCAGGTATTCCCTTAGGCACAAAAAATAATACAACTTTTAACTTTACCCTGAGTCAATTGATTTTTAGCGGGGAGTATATTGTTGGTCTGCAAGCAGCGCGAATTTTTAAGGAAGTTTCAGAGAAAGCCTACGTTAAATCTGAGCTTACAGCAAAGGAATCGGTTGCAAGCTCATATTATATGGTACTTGTAGTTACCGAAAATCTACGTGTATTGAAAAAGAGTGTTGAGTTGATGGAAATAACCTATGGTGAAATTGAACAGATGAATGCTCAGGGTTTTGTTGACAATACAGATGTTGATCAATTAAAAATTAACAAATCCAATTTGCAAAACCTTCTGCAATCGCTTCAGGGTCAGGCAGACGTTGCCATGAAGCTTTTAAAGTTTCAGTTAGGTATTGATTTCGGACAAACCCTTATTTTAACTGAAAATCTGCAGGGAATAGTTGCAACAGGGAATTTACAGTATCTTTTTCCAGGGGAGTTTAATGTTGGATCAAACATAGATTATCAGATTTTGGAGAATCAGGTTCAGTTGCAAACACTTAATCTTAGAAGAGCACAATCAGCCTATTTACCTACGGTTGCAGGATTTTATCAACATCAGGAAATGACAAACGCACCTGCTTTTAATTTCACACCAAAAGATGTTCTTGGAGTAACGGTAAGCCTTCCAATTTTAACAAGTGGACAAAGAATGTCGAAAGTATCACAGGGAAAACTCAATCTTGAAAAAACTAAGATCAGTAAAGATATGGTTGAGCAATCCACAATACTTGAGTATGAATCGGCTAAAAACGCGTATCAGACTGCTTACCTGACTTACACTAATAACAAAGAAAGCATGGCATTAAGTGAAAAGATTTATAATAATAGTATAATAAAATATAAAGAAGGAATGATTTCAAGTATGGAGCTAACACAGAGTCAGAGTCAGTTACTTACTTCGGAAACAAATTACTTTAGTTCTGTAATTTCTCTCCTTCAGGCAAAAGCCAAAATGGACCGCATTCTGGCAACCAACTAATAATTTATATAAGTAAACAATATCCTTAATTTATAAGAAATGAATCTATTGAATTTTAAAACAGCCGGCTTGATCCTTTTTATTGCACTTGCTTCCTGCAGCAGTGATAAAAAAGCAGAATTAACAGCTTTAAAAGCAAAGCATGATAAATTAGCTGATCAAATAAAATTGCTGGAAATCGAAATTGCTGCAACAGACACTACGGTTAAAGTAGAGACAAATACAGCAAAAGTTGCGGTTACCGAGGTGAAGCCAGAAGTGTTTAACCACTTTATTGAAGTACAGGGTAAACTCGATGGCGAAGAAAATTTAGGTGTTAGCGCAAAAGCCCCCGGAACAGTTGAAGTTGTTTATGTTAGAATGGGAGATAAAGTTAGCAAAGGTCAGGTTTTAGCAAAACTTGATGACGCGATTTTACAGCAGACCATGAAGCAAATGACTGATAATCTAGTGTTTGTTACAGAGATGTTTGATAAACAGAAGAATCTTTGGGATCAAAAAATTGGTTCAGAAGTTCAATTTCTATCTGCTAAAAACAACAAAGAATCGCTCGAAAACAGCATTAAAACACTTCAGGATCAAATCAACATGATGCGAATTGTTTCTCCGATAAACGGAACCGTTGAAGATGTAGCGATTAAAATTGGTCAGTCGGTTGGCCCCGGATTACCAATTTTCCGTGTAGTAAATTTCAGCACAATGAAAGTTGTAGCTGATATCGCTGAAGCATACAGTGCACGTATTCATGAAGGTGATGAAGTAATAGTTCAATTTCCTGATTTACAGAAAGAAATTGTTGCTAAAATTTCTTCGGCAAGTAAATATATTGGTGCACAAAACCGCACATTCCAGATTGAGGTAAGAATGAAACCTGACTTTAACAGTTTTAAAGCCAACATGATCTCTATCCTTAAAATAAACGATTACAGAGCAGAAAGCGCAATCGTATTGCCAATCAATCTTATCCAAAATGATAAGGTTGGAAGTTTTGTTTTCGTAGCTGAAAAAGGGAATCCTTCAGTTGTTGTAAAGAAAAATATGGTTAAAACCGGACAAAGTTACAACGGTTTGGTAGAAATATTAGAAGGACTCAAGGTAGGCGACTTAGTGATTACCGCTGGTCAGCTTGATGTTCAGGACGGAGAAAAAATTAGATTATAAACAAAGCAACGTTTCTATAAATGGAAAAGAAATTTAAAGAATTTGGTCCAACCAGCTGGGCAATAGACAACAAGACAAGTATTTATGTGCTTGCTGTAATTATTGCAATATTCGGGATTTACAGCTACCGGGCCATTCCCAAAGAACAAATACCCGACATTGTAATTCCGTATATAATAGTAAATACTGTTTATCCGGGAACATCTCCTTCAGATATTGAAAACCTTATCACCCGTCCGCTTGAAACAAACCTTAAATCAATTAGCGGGGTTAAAGTAATCAACAGTACTTCGGTTCAGGATTTTTCATCCATTGTGGTTGAATTCCGCACCGGTGTTGCTATCCCTGATGCAAAGCAAAAGGTTAAAGATGCTGTGGATAAATCCAAAAAAGATTTGCCCACCGACTTAAAAACCGATCCGGATGTAAGAGATATTGACCTTTCAGAAATCCCTATTATTTATATTAATATTTCAGGGGATTATGGTTTGGATAAACTTAAGAAGTATGCCGATATGCTTGAAGACCGTATCGAAGGCCTACCCGAAATAACCCGTGTGGATATTGTTGGAGCACTCGATCGTGAGATTCAGGTGAATCTTGATATGTTTAAGTTACAAGCTACCGGTCTTACCATTATGGATATTAGCCGTATGATTGGTGCTGAAAACATTACAATTTCCGGAGGTAATATCGAAATGCAAGGGATGGATCGCTCTATCCGTGTTGTTGGTGAATTCGAAGATCTCGAAACACTTAAAAACATTGTTATAAGTTCCGCAACCGGCGCACAGGTTTACCTGAAAGATGTAGCTGAGATTAAAGACACCTATGCAAAACAGGAAAGCTATTCAAGATTAAACGGAGAGAACGTTATAACCGTTAACGTTATTAAGAAAAGTGGTCAGAACCTTTTGAATGCTTCGGATAAGATCAAAACGATCATTACCGATCTTCAGAAAGATAAATTCCCAACCGATCTTAAAGTTACCTTAACCGGCGACCAGTCGAAATATACAAGAACCACCCTAACAGATTTGAATAACACCATTATTATCGGATTTATTCTTGTTACTCTGGTGCTGATGTTCTTCATGGGCTTCACTAATGCGGTTTTCGTTGCATTAAGTGTTCCTCTTTCAATGGCACTATCTTATATAATATTGCCAACCATTGGATTCACCATGAATATGTTGGTAATGTTTTCCTTCATTTTTGCCTTGGGGATTGTTGTGGATGATGCCATTGTGGTAATTGAAAACACCCATAGAATTTTTAAGAAGACGGGAATGGATATATCCACCTCGGCAAAATTTGCTGCGGGTGAGGTTTTTGTTCCGATTTTATCGGGAACACTTACAACACTTGCTCCATTTTTCCCATTAGCATTCTGGCCAGGAGTTACCGGAAAGTTCATGTTTTTTATCCCGGTAACAGTAATTATTACTCTATTTATGTCGCTTTTGGTTGCGTACATATTGAATCCTGTATTTGCTGTTTCTTTCATGAAACCTGATGAAGAAGAAATCCAGACAATTAGCAACAAGAAAATTTTCACAATTGGAGGAATCATCGTTGGTCTAGGAGCAGTAATCCATTTAGCTTCATATCCTGCTTTTGCCAATCTGGTTATTTTCCTTGGTGCGTTTTACATGTTTCATAATTTGTACGGATACAAGGTTCTTTTACATTTCCAGCATGCAGTAATACCAAAAACACTTGCCAAATATGAGCAATTACTGGTTTGGATATTAAATGGAAGAAGACCCTTATACCTGTTAATTTCATTGGTATTTACACTGTTTTTTACCTTCATGCTTATGGGTATTACAAATCCCAAAGTTGTATTCTTTCCCGATAACGATCCAAACTCAGTTCATGCATTAATAAAAATGCCAGTTGGAACAAGCGTTCAGGTTACAGATTCAGTAACTACACTTGTTGAAAAAAGAATCTTGAAGGTAATTGAAGAGCAACCTAAAATTGTTGAATCGGTTATTACAAACGTTGCTCTTGGAGCTTCCGATTCGCAGTTTGAAGGAGGAATTAAAACTTCAAATAAGGGAAAAGTAACGGTAAACTTTGTTGAATTTGCCAAACGTAAAGGTGAAAAAACAGAGCCGTTTATCAATCTTTTCAGAGATGCTGTTAAAGATATTCCTGGCGCGAATATTACTGTTGGAAAAGAAGCTATGGGTCCACCAACCGGAAAACCAATTAACATTGAAATGACTGGCGACGACCTCGACAAGTTGGTTATAACAACAAATCGATTTGTACGTTACATCGACTCTTTAAACATTCCCGGTATTGAGGAATTAAAAACCGACTTTGACGTTACAAAACCTGAAATCCTTGTTGAAATTGACCGTATCAGAGCAAACAGAGAAGGCTTATCAACAGGTCAAATTGGACAGGAATTGCGATTTGCAATCTTTGGACTTGAAAGTTCCAAGTTCCGCGAAGGTGAAGATCAATATCCTATACAGCTTAGGTTTCAGGAGGATCAGCGAACAAACATCGACCGTTTGCTAAATACTAAAATTACTTACAGGGATATGAATTCAGGTCTTGTACGACAGATTCCTTTAAGCGCTGTTTGTAAAATTAGTTATCCAACTTCTTATGGCGGTATAAACAGAAAAGATGCCAAAAGGATTATTAACATTTACTCAAACGTAATCTCAGGCTACAATGCTAACCAGATTATGACAAAGGTAAACAGCAGTATTCCTCAGTTTTCAAATGTTGATGGAGTAGATATTAAGATTACTGGTGAGCAGGAAGACCAAAAAGAATCTAGCGATTTTCTTGGTAAAGCCATGTTACTTGCATTGTTCCTGATCATGTTTATTCTGATCACACAGTTCAACTCATTGTCGAAACCTTTGATAATCGTAACGGAAGTTATTTTTAGTATAATCGGGGTGTTACTCGGATTTATTATTTTCAGAATGCCTATTTCTATTACTATGACGGGTATGGGTGTTGTTGCACTGGCCGGAATTGTTGTAAGAAACGGTATTTTGCTGGTAGAATTCACCGACAAGCTTATTGAAAAAGGAATGGAAACCAAGGAAGCTATTATCGAAGCCGGGAAAACCCGTATCACTCCGGTAATGCTCACAGCAACGGCTGCAATTCTTGGTCTTGTGCCTCTTGCTATAGGTTTTAATATCGATTTCGTTGGCTTATTCAGAAGTTTTGAACCTCACATTCACTTTGGCGGAGACAATGTTATGTTCTTCGGACCACTGTCATGGGCAATTATATTTGGATTGAGTTTTGCAACATTCCTTACCCTGATTTTTATCCCGGTAATGTATTACATAATGTATAAAGGTCAAAAGTTTGTTAAGCGCAAAACCACTGAATTAAAAGGTAACAAAGCAGCTTTTAAAGATCTGGTTTAGCAATTTCTGAAGTACAAACTCTACATAGAAACCGACGAAAAAATTAAAATCGGTTTCTCAAATTAAATACTCTGTGATCCCTTGGGTTTTAAGACTCAAACGGATCACAGAGTTTTTTTTGAGATATGGGCTAAGTTTTTGTACTTTGTAAATCTCAAATACACGCAGATTGGTTCAACTTTGTCGTCAGATGATTATTGTGGTTTTTCTTCTTCAAGTGGGAGTTATTAGTGGTATGGCGCAAGATGACAGGCTTTTCAGGGTTTCTGGTATAATTATAACAGGGAATGCGATTACCAAAGAAGCGGTAATCCTCAAAGAATTAAGTTTTACTGTTGGCGATAGCATCCCCCGAAAAGAAATTGAATCTGTAAAAGAACGTTGCCGCGAAAATCTTCTTAATACTTCGCTTTTCAATTTCGTTACTATTTACCAAAATATTACAGATTCCTCCAATGTGCAATTTGTGATTTCCGTTGTTGAACGTTGGTATATCTGGCCTGCACCGATCTTTGAACATGCTGATCGTAATCTTGGTGCATTTCTCCACGATCCTAATTGGAAGAGAATTAATTACGGTGGACAGATTATTTGGGATAATTTCAGGGGAAGAAAAGAGTTTCTGAAATTGAAATTACGCTTTGGATATAAGCAACAGTTCGAGCTGGTTTTTGATAAGCCAAATTTCGGGAAAAAGCAGCAACATGGCATAAATTTTATCTTAAATCAAACAAGGCAACACGAGGTAAATGTGTATTCGGAGAATAATAAGCCGGTGTACACCCGAAATGAGAATAGTTTCTTGGTAGAAATTTTTAATCCTTATTTGATTTACAGTTTTCGCAGCAGTCTGTATTCAACACATTCTCTATTATTGGCGTATAATGGCCTAAAGTATAGAGATTCAGCAAGTCATGTTTATTTCACAGGCCTTGAACAATTTAAAAATCC
>Ga0316608_1000981_pt1 | contig 11828 bp, 8 predicted proteins | sample MIS2016152B_MG_FD_207673 | JGI IMG/M metagenome (GOLD analysis project Ga0316608, IMG submission 207673) | Microbial mat bacterial communities from Middle Island sinkhole, Lake Huron, Michigan, United States - MIS.2016.152B | ecosystem: Environmental > Aquatic > Freshwater > Lake > Sediment... | reverse complement strand
ATCCAAATCCGTCGACGGGAATATTTAAAGTAAAAACTTCAGAACAAATTCAAGGAGCAGACTATAAACTATTTGACATTACAGGAAAACAAATAAAAACCGGTAAAATAACCGACAAAATTCTTGTACTTGATTTAACCGAAAACAGCAAAGGAGCTTATACTCTCTCAATTATCTCTGGAGTAAATAGTTATTCGCTTGTTTTAATTCATAGATAAATGTAAAACACCATATTTAATAGCCGGATTATTTCCGGCTTTTTTTTTGAAATAATAGAACTCAAATTATTTTAACCAATTATTATTCAATTTTTTTATAAATTTTTATAATAATATTTTTAATAACTTTTGTTTAAGTTACTTATGTTATTTATATTTGACAGAAAAAATAATACCATAAATATAAATAATTACCTAAAATATAATCTATTACGATTTAACCAAAATTAATAATTTAAATAAAATGAAAAAAGTTCTTAAAATTTTCTTACTAATAATATCAATACCTGTTGTCCTATTTATCATTTTTCTAACTTATGCAACTATTGCTGATTACAAACCAGAACCAACAGAACTTGTTTACCAATCAGAAAAACCCGACTTTTTAAATGATACAATTGAATATAATTTAATGATTTGGAATATAGGATATTGTGGTTTAGATAAAAGTATGGATTTTTTCTATGATGGAGGAAAAGCTGTATTTTCTACAAAAGAAAATGTTTCTCAAAATATTGAAAATATTGGTAATTACATTAAAGAAAAATCTGTTTTGATTGATTTTTTTCTTTTACAGGAAGTTGACTTGAATTCAAAAAGAAGTTATTATAATAATGAGCAAGAATTAATTCAGTCCAAGATTCCCGATTATAAATCTTTCTTTGGTAAAAATTATGAGTCATTTTTTGTACCTGTACCGATTAAGAAACCCTATGCAAAAGTTCTTGGAGGACTTGTAACATATTCAATATATGAACCTTCAAATTCAACTAGATACTCTTTCCCCGGAGGATTTGCTTGGCCAAAACGATTATTCGAACTCGACAGATGTTTTCTTGTTAATCGATACAACTTAGTCAACGGTAAAGAATTACTGATTATAAACACCCACAATTCGGCTTATGACGACGGAACACAGAGAAAAGAACAAATGGAATATATGAAAAACTACCTCTTAGATGAATATAAATCAGGTAATTATATAATTGTAGGTGGCGACTGGAATCAATGCCCTTCAAATTTCAAAGCTGATTTTACTGACTACAAAATGGATACATTAGAAAGAATGGACATTTCAGCAGAACTGCTTCCAGACTGGAACTGGGTGTATCAGAATAAAATACCTACAAACAGACGTTTACAGATTGCATTTGATAAGAAAAATACATTGACAACTGTTATTGACTTTTATCTCACATCACCAAACATTGAAGTTTTAGATGTTTTTGCTGAAGATTTAGAATTTGAAAATACAGACCATCAACCAGTTTTTATGAGTATCAAATTAATCAATAACTAATTAAATATGAATAAATTATTTTTTGGATTAATTATTATTACAGTATTGTTATACTCATGTAATTGCGAAAAAGGTTCTGGAAAAACAAAATTGCAAGAATATGAACTTGAGCCTTTTGAAGGAATTGTGGTTAAAGATATTGGAACTTTAAATATTGCCTATGCAGCAAGCCCTTCAATTACAATTGAAACAGATGACAATTTATTACAATTTGTCGAAATTAAATATAAGAATAATAAAATAGAAATATCAATAAATAAATGTATTACAAGTTTCACAAAGTTGAATATAAATTTATCAATACCAAGTTTTAATTATATTGAAGTATCTGGAGATGTTGATGTTATTTGTAAAGATACTTTCAGAATCGAAGAACTCGAAATTTCAGCTTCAGATGCTGGAAAAATAAATTTATGGATGAATGTAAATGAATTATCAACAAAAATATCAGATGCCTCAAGTGTTAATTTAAGTGGCTCTGCACAAAAACATAACATCGAAATTGAAGATGCTGGAATTTTAAATGCCTTTAAGTTAATTACTAAAACATCTTACATTGAAGTTTCTGATGCAGCACACTGTATGATTTTTGTTAATGATAAACTTGATGCAACAGTTTCTGACAGCGGCGAACTGATTTATAAAGGTAACCCTCAAAAAGTCAATTCTAATACAACTGAAGCAGGAAAAATTAAAACCGAAAACTAATCAATAGTTTGGTCAAATTTGAAAAATTGAAAATTTATTTCAATTTGTATTTTGTTTAATATCACGAAAGTAAAAAAATATCACAAAGTATTGAATATAACTTATCAATTTTAATTACAAATATTTAAATTTAGGAAAAATTTCAAAATACAAAATATAATGAAAATATCGAGCAATTTTGACAGTGGAAATATTGAAGTTATTTCTGTTGAAAATCCTGAAAATATACAGGTTAAAATAAGAAAAGATACGAATTCAAATAAGCATCAGTGGTTTTATTTTAGATTAACAGGAGCCGAAGGTTATCCTTGTAAAATAAACATAATTAACGCTTCTACAGCTGCTTACCCTTATTGGGAAAATTATCAGGCAGTAGCTTCTTATGATAAAGTTACTTGGTTTAGAGTCCCAACAACGTATAAAGATAATAAATTGGTTATTAACCATAAACCTGAATTCAATTCTGTATTTTACGCTTATTTTGCACCTTTCACTTACGAACAGCATTTAAAACTCATAAGCACAGCTCAACATTCAGATGTTTGCATTTTAGAATCAATAGGAGAAACAGTTCAAGGTCGTGATATTGATTTACTTATAGCAGGAAATCCAACTCCGGAGAAATTAAATATCTGGATAGTTGCACGTCAGCACCCTGGCGAAACAATGGCTGAATGGTTTATGCAAGGTCTGATAGCCAGATTGTTTGACGAAGATGATGCAGTTTCCAGAGTATTACTGGATAAAGCAACATTTTACATTGTCCCAAATATGAATTTAGACGGAAGTATTCTTGGTAATCAACGTTTCAACTCTCTGGGTATAGACCTTAACCGAGAATGGCAAAAACCTTCACTCGAAAAAAGTCCTGAAGTCTTTTTTGTAAGAAAATATATGGAAAATACAGGTGTCGATTTGTTTCTTGACATACATGGTGATGAAGAAATACCTTATAATTTTGTATCAGATATGAATGGTATTCCTAATTTTGATGAAAGACTTAAAATTATTCAGGAGAAATTCCTAAATAATTGGATGCAAATATGCCCAGACTTTCAGAGAGAACATGGCTACCCTGCAACCCCACCCGGAGAAGCAAATTTAAATATTGCAACTAAATACATTGGAAATACTTTCAAATGTTTATCTTTAACAATAGAACAACCTTTTAAAGACAATAATAATTTACCCGACCCAGTGTTTGGCTGGTCGCCTGAAAGAGCTATAAAATTTGGAGCATCGATACTAAACAGCATTTTATACATTGCAGACGATTTAAGATAAAAACAAAATATTTAAATTGAACCCTAAAAACAAATTTTATGGAAAAATTTATAGTATGGGAAAAAAAATATCTAATAGGTATAAATGAAATAGATGAACAGCACGAAAAGCTAATTGACTTAATTAATGAATTTTACTGGACATTTAAACAAGGTAGGTCAAGAGAAGATATAAATATTTTCTTTAAAAAAACTAAAGATTTTATTAAGATTCATCTTGAACTTGAAGAGTATTATTTTGAAAAATTTAATTTTGAATTTAAAGACGAACACAAAATTCAGCACGACTTTTTTAGAAATGAGACAAAAAAGTTGGAAGAAAAATTTTACAGTGGCGAATATACTGTTAGCTACGAATTTATGAGTTTATTGAGAAAATGGTTTTTAGACCACATACAAACTTCTGACCGAAAATATATTGAATGTTTTAAAGCAAATGGATTAATGTAATATAATTATATAACTATACTGAACTATAGATGGGCAAATTTCAGTAAACCAAAACAAAATAGACTAATATTTAGGTATTTATATTATACTTCTTACTTATTTAAGTTTTCTAAAAATTTGTAATAAATATTCAGCCTCTGTATTATCATAATTAATGTTTAGTTTATCAAGAAGTTCAACTGATTGTTCTGTTATATTCTTCTTTTCATAAGCATTTTCGTGTACAAAATTCAAAAATTTCAATACCCGGAATGCATCAAACCATTGAAAAAATCGTTTGTAAAAAGTATTTATATTAGGGCTATTTCGTTTAATTTCTGATAAATCAGAATAGAAATTTGTAATATTTAAAAATTTCTGAATATTTTGGGATAGTAAATCGAAATTTTTGGTTTTTGATTCAAAGAAATAATCTTTTAAATCAAAAAAATGTTTTAATTCAATAAATGCTTCAAAATTATAAGTCAGAAAACATGATTTTGGTTCATTTATTATCTTATTTATCACTACACCAGTGCCAAAAGGTACTCTATCAGAAATCCTTGGAGAAGGATAAACTGTTGTCGAATTTATTTCGTAAAACTTACCTAACGGAATGATTTTGTGGAGAAAATAAAAATCTTCACCTGCTTGTTTAGTATTCATTCCTCCTTGCTTTGCGTAAACTTCAGCTCTAACTCCAAATGCCGACCCAATAGTATAAAAAGCATAAGGAAATCCTGTAAATTTCAGTGATTGAATATAATACCTTAGATAAAGTTCGTAAAGTATAATTGCAGAATAAATATCATGATTAAATTCGTTACCTGAAATTGGGTGTTCAAAATTTATTGTAAATCCATTTGTTATACGGTGTTTTTCTATTTCATTTTCAATTTCTGATAAATAATTAATATCGCAAATTGTGTCAGCATCAAGGCTAATAATAAAACCGTTTTTGTTTTCGATTAAATTAAATCTTCTAAGTGCTTCGTCCATTGCAATTTTACGAGCTAATCCGGCACCTGCAATTTTTGAAGGTAAATTTTCGATATTAAGTACAAAGAAATTTTTATTTTGCTGAGAATTATCTTTGCACCAATCACTTAATTGGTTATAAGTATTTAGGTTAGTTGTTTTGATATTTTCATAACAATCTTCAGATGAATTTATTAAAACAATAATTTCTACAGCAGATATTATTTCTTTGTTGTTTTTAATTGACTGAAGAGTTTTAATTATATCTGGTTCGTTAAAACAAGGTATAATAATTATAAATTTAAGATTTTCAGAAGGTAAAGTATCAATTATTGCTGGAAAATATTTATACTTTTCAAAATAGAAATCGGCGAAAGACATTTTTTTATTAATTTAAAATATTAACAGTAGTAAAGTTAAGCGAAAGTTTTTGAGTTAAAGCATCTGAAAAATAAAGTATTAACTTATCTTCTAAATATTTTCATAAACAATAAAAAACAAAACATTTATTTGTTTTAAATTCTATTGAACGTATAACTTTTTAATTTTAAACAAAGTTATAAAAAATTGTAATTATTTAGGTTATAAAAAAGCAAATATATAAAAATATTAATCAATTAATATCCTTAACTTTTAAATAATTAGGCACATATCCCCCGATACCGTCAGTATATCTGGTAGCTCCTTCAAATATTCCGTAGGGACACTTGGAGGTAACAAAAAAAGAGATTACTCCCTTTCGGTTGTGAGAAAAGTTGCAACTTCGTCATCGTTTGCAAAAACGAAACAACCGAGTATATTTGTCTTTGAAAAAATATGAAGAATTTAACAATTTCAAAAACATCGAAAAATTGTAATAAATATTTACATTTGTGGTATGCTTTGTTTTTTCAAAACAATGACGAGACGGATAATAATTTTTATTAAAATGAAAAAAAATATTCAATTACTTGTTATTTCTATGAATTTATTTGTTTTAGGATGCAATGATTATTCTTTTCTAAATAATATGAGTGAAATAATACCTCAACATTGTAAGAATATTAGAGATACTTGTAATGTGGATATTAATGATTATACTGATTTCAAATGGGATAGATTTTATATTTTTGGGGAAGAAGTACCCAGTTTTACAGTTGCAGAAACAATTGGTTTATTGCACGAAGAGATAATTGAACATCCTGAAATAAATTATGAAGTTAGAACTTTTCTTTTTCTATTTATGTTGAACAATAAAATTGTATATGCAGTTGATGGAAGACCTGATAAGATGTTTTTTATTAATTTTTTACCACAACCTTATGAAACTTTAAATTCATATACAACTTCAAAATTTAAAGTAGTAAACTTAGGTAATGAACATTACGATTTTATTCCTATAATTCAATAATATTTAAATAATAAAAAAGCCAAAATGGTCTAAGTGTGTGCATTTCCATGTCATCGTTCAAGCATTTTGCTTTGACGCAAAATGGTTTAAGACTTTGGCTTAATAAAAAAAATCTTTAGATTTGTCGAAGAAACAAATTATAAAAGCCGGAGGCTAAAATAAAAGTTATTCCAAGCCAATAGACTTAAACTATTTTTCCCTATGGTAAAGAAATAGTTTTCAGCAAGGCTAAATAGTTGTGGTTTAGTAAACTTGAAATAGTAGTTTACATCCACGCGTTCCCTTCGAAATGACAACTTAGGAAAATATTTAACTAAACGACAATGAATTGTATTTTGATAAATTTGGAATCTTATGAAAAAAAAATTCTGTTTCAAAAAGAAATATTAATTTTGAAAAATCATAAATTCAAATTATCATGAAAAAGCAATATCTAATTTTAATTTTTTCAGTCTTATTTTCAAATATTTCGTTTTCGCAGGATATTACTTCTGATACCATACTTGCAAACAGTTATTGCGATTTGGCAAAAAATTATACCGACAATTGGGAAATGGATAGTGCAAGTTTTTATATTTTACAAGCTCAAAATATATATATCAAACATTTAGGGGAGAACAGTTTACAAAATTCAATTACGTTGTATCTGTTAGGAAATATTTATTATTACTCAAATAATTACGAGAAAGCACTTGACTTTTTTCAGAAATCATTGGACATAAGATTGAAACTTTTAGGAGAAAATAATATATATATTGTTTCATCTTATATGGATATTGGCTTGGTTTATAAAGATATAGACGAATTGGATATTGCTTTGGAATATTATCAGAAAGCTTTAAAAATTTGTTCTCAAATTTTAGAAGAGAATAATTCTTATATGTCAAGTATTTACAATAATATGGGAAGTGTTTATGAGAACAAAGGATTGTACAATTTAGCTATAGTTTATTATGTCAAATCATTGAACATTAGAATTGAAAATTTTGGAAAAAAAAGTGTACAGGTTGCAACTTGTTATAACAATATCGGCTCTGTTTATACTTCGTTAGGAGAATACGATAAAGCAATAAAATATTATAATGCCTCTTTAAATAACTGTCTTGAAAATTTAGATGAAAAAAACCCAAAAATAGCAAGTTTATATAACAATTTTGGTAATGTTTATGAATCTAAAGGTGAATACGATAAATCTTTAAATTATTACTTTAAAGCTCTGAAACTGAGAATTGAAATTATGGGTGAATCTAATGTCGAAGTGGCAACTACTTATAATAATATCGGTTATGTGTTTAAAGATAAAGGCGAATTTGATAAAGCATTGGAATATTTTGAAAAAGCTTTAAATATCAGAATTAAAATTTATGGCGAAAAACATTCGGATATAGCTGGTTCTTATACTAATATTGGTACAATTTATCTTTCAAAACACGATTTTAATACAGCTTTAGAATATTTTGAAAAATCACTTGAAATAAATCTTGATATTCTCGGAGAAATAAGTCCCGAAGTTGCTATAGATTATAACAATATTGGTTATTCTTACCAATGCTTGAATTTAAATCAAAAAGCTCTGGAATATTATATCAAAGATTTAAAAATTTCATACAAAATCTATGAAACTTACAATCCGCAATTAGCTATAAGTTATAATAATATTGGTTGTGTTTTTAATCTTTTAGGAAGATATGATGAATCATTAGAATATTATCAAAAAGCTTTGAAAATAAAATTAAATTCGTATAATGAAAAACATCCTGAAATAGCTGGAACGTACAATAATATAGCATTAGTTTACTGTAATAAAAAAGAATATCAAAAAGCATTAGAAACCTATCAAAAAGCAATTTACAGCAATTCAACAGATTTTGTTGATACAATTAATTTATCAATTACTCCCGGTTTAAAAAATTACATGGATTATGATGATTTACTTACGAGCTTATACGGAAAAGCTAAAATATTTGCTGATACAACTAAAAACCTGCCATATTTTAAAAATCTGTCATGTTTAGACAAACTTGAAATTGCTTTAAACCATTTCCAGACATGTGATAGTCTGATAACTGATGTACGAAAAGAAATATCTACACAATCAGATAAAATTGCACTTGGAGAAAGAGCAAGTGATATTTATAAAAGAGCAGTAGATTTAATGATTAATGATAAATGGTTAGTGATTAATGAAAAAAGCACTGAAGAAAACATTAATCATTCATCATTAAACATTAATCATTTAAGTTTCCATTTTTCAGAAAGAAACAAATCATCTGTTCTTTTAGAAGCACTTGCAGGTTCAAATGCTTTAAAATTTGCAGGAATTCCAACAGAATTATTAGAAGAGGAACAAATTTTGAGTACTGAAATTGCAAATTGTAAAACATTAAAAAACAATGCAGCAAACGATAGCATTTTGAATATTCATTCCAATTGTTTATTTAATTTAAACAGGACTTACGATAGTTTAATTGTTATTTTTGAAACCAATTATCCTGCTTATTTTCAATTGAAATACAATAATTCGCCGATAAAAGTTGAACAAATTCAGCAGATACTTGATAAAAAAACTGCTATGCTAAGTTATTTTGTTTTGGATAATTCAATTGTAATTTATTTAATAACAAAAGATGATTTATCAATTTATAAAACCATTTTAATTGATAATTTTCCTGAAGAGGTCAATAATTTATGCGAAGCAATACAGTCGAATAAAAAAACATCGGTTTTTTTGTATAAAGATTTGGCTTTTAAGTTTTATAATTTGCTTTTCCCTGATGAAATGCTGAAAAATAAAAGTTTTAAAAAAATTGAAAACTTAATAATAATTCCTGATGGTGCATTAGCTACAATTCCTTTTGAAGCATTATTAACCGAAAATTACACTAAAGAATGGACAACTTGGGAAGATACTGATTACTTTTCGGAAATGCCTTTTGCAATAAAAAAATATAATATTTCGTATTCATACTCAGCCACTTTGTTTTACAATACTTTTCCAAAAGAAAACAATGTTAATATTCAAATTTCTAATGTAAAAGACTGGATTGCTTTTGCTCCTGTTTTTGATGACAACGAAACTTTAAACGATGGAAGTTATATAAATCCATTGCCCGGAACACTTACAGAAGTTCAGAATATTTTCAAAATCTTTAAGAAATCAGGATTAAATGCCGAAACTAAAACACATAAACAAGCTAATGAAGAATTTGTAAAATCAGGTAAATTACACAATTATAGATATTTGCATTTCGCCACACATGGTTTTGTAAATACCATAAAACCCGAACTTTCCGGAATAGTTTTATCACAAGATACAAGTTTGATTTTTGATGGAAATGAAGATGTTTTCGGAAATATTGCCGAACAAAATGATGGCTTTTTGTATCAATCGGAAATTTACAATCTCGAATTAAATGCCGATTTGGTTGTTCTTTCTGCTTGTGAAACAGGTCTTGGAAAAATTATATCCGGAGAAGGAGTTATTGGTTTAACCAGAGCTTTACTTTATGCTGGAACAAAAAATATTATAGTTTCACTTTGGTCTGTATCAGATGAAAGTACAACACAACTGATGATTAATTTTTATGATAATTTATTAAATCAAAAACCTATTAAGGTTTCTAAAAACCTAAATAGGTTTGGTAAAGACTTACAAATAGCAAAATTACAACTTATTGAAAAAGGAACTTATGCTCATCCGTTTTACTGGTCCCCGTTTATTTTAATTGGCAAATAAAGTTTTTTAATTTCTCTAATTTAGACGTTGTTTATAATTTTGTCAAAAAATATTTCTATTAAAAAAAACACTAAATTGTCATTTCTATGAAATCTATTTGATGTAAATTCTGAAATTATAAAATGTTAATTTGTTGTACATTGCAAAATCATTTCAGATTTACTTTTTATAACTTAATTGCGTTCATCAAAGAGATTTCAAGAAATGACATTACGAGATATATTATTAGTATAGAATTATATATATATATTTTAAACAACGTCTTATCAATTAATAAAAAATTTTTAGCTTAATAATAATAAGTTATATTTGTAAATGTTAAATTTTAAAAACTGGAGGCAAAAATGAAAGTTATTCCAAGCCATAGCTTGAACTATTTTTACAAGCACTCAAGAATTTTTATTCTGCGAAGCAAAAATGATGTGGTTTAGTAAAATTCGAACAGTTGGAGAATAAAATCTAATAAGTAAACAGCCACTTTTATTTGTATATTTTATTCGTTGCACTTGTCAGGTGTTTTCACCTGACAATTAGCATTATAGTTGTTCAGAAAGTTTATATAAAACCTACAAATAAATCAGAACCACTACTTATATAAAAACTTATGAATGAATTCTCAATAAAAAAAACGCCTGATGAAATTCTTGATATCATAAAAGCTGTATTGAAATCATCAACAGATTATAAGCATGAGCAAGAATTAGCCTCAAATTTAACAAAAGATATAACAATTAAAGATTGGCGAGAATCATTTGATCTTTTACCGATTGATGAATTATCCAATCATCTGAATATAATATTTAATTTGAAAATTGATTTGGATGAATGGCTAAAAGCATTTAATCCTGAAACTGAAAAAATATTAGGTGACATTTGCAATCTAATTTCTAGGAATGCAGAATTCAAAACTAAGTAATGAGACAATTTGAAAATTAGATAATTTGAAAATATTTAATTCAAATTCAATAAATTACAAAATTTGAATATACAAATAAATTTGGCTGGTTACTTAAATAAATCGTTTTTGGATATCTAAAAATTTTTTAAAAAAATTCAAACTAGTGTTATGTCAAGCTAAAGTTGTCAAGTGAAAACACCTGACAAGTGCATCAATTACAACACATTTCAGGTGTTTTCACCTGAAATTTAAGCGTCATTTAATGTTTGACATGACACTAGAATTTGAGGAACAAAAATTGTATGTTCATGTTTTAACACGCAAAAGCAAGTTTACTCATTATAGACAAGTAATAATTACCTGTTTCGGTGATAGTTGTGTACAAAAATAAAAATTAGTAGAAGGTCTCACTTTTTCGTTGAAACTCAATGCAACTTGGTTCAATTCAAAGTTGAGAAGCAATTATTTAACTATAAATCAGCAATTATACTTAAACCACCTTGTACTTTTTCACCAATTTTGACTTTTACTTTTGTGCCTAACGGAAAGAAAATGTCAACCCTTGAGCCAAATCTGATAAAACCCATTTCGTCTCCTTGCTTGATTCTAAAACCTACTTCTGGTTTGTAAAATATTCTACGGGCAACAATTCCGGCTATTTGTCGAAATAAAATTTCTCTGCCTTTGTGGTCTTCAATTACGGTAGTTGTTCGCTCGTTTTCGAGTGATGATTTTGGGTTTCGAGCCAACAAATATTTGCCTTTGTGGTATTTGGCATATTTTACAATTCCGGTAACCGGATATCTGTTTAAGTGAACATTCCATACCGACATAAAAATTGAAACCTGAAGTCTTTTATCTTTAAAATATTCATTTTCAATGGTTTCT
>Ga0316608_1000980_pt1 | contig 11834 bp, 7 predicted proteins | sample MIS2016152B_MG_FD_207673 | JGI IMG/M metagenome (GOLD analysis project Ga0316608, IMG submission 207673) | Microbial mat bacterial communities from Middle Island sinkhole, Lake Huron, Michigan, United States - MIS.2016.152B | ecosystem: Environmental > Aquatic > Freshwater > Lake > Sediment... | reverse complement strand
CGCTTTTTATTAGCCCATTTACCGAAACCCAATGCGCACGATGAAATTAAACAGATTGTGGATTTAGGCTGCGGCAATGGCGTGGTGGGGTTGCTGTTGGCAGAACACTATCCAGAAGCAACCCTGCATTTTGTGGATGAGTCATTTATGGCAATTGCCTCAGCACAAACAAACTTTCAGCAGTCCTTAAACCCTGCGCAGGGAAAATTTTATGTTTGCGATGGTTTAACTGAGTTTGCCAGCGACAGCATGGATTTAATTGTGTGCAATCCGCCGTTTCATCAACAACAAACCCTAGGCGACCAGATTGCTTGGAGTTTATTTAAACACGCCAAACGGGTGTTAAAACAAGGCGGGCAATTTTGGGTCATCGGCAACCGGCATTTGGCTTATCAACAAAGCTTGAAAAAATTATTCACCCAGCCTGTGCAGGTTGCTGCAAATGCCAAGTTTGAAATTGTTAAAATGCGTAAGTAGAAACACATCCATTGTCAAGTATTAAAATCCACCCCAGCCCTCCTTTAGGAAAGGAGGGAGTTAAAGGCGGTTAGGGAGATTTAGTCATACATGACGCACTAAACGCTTCCAAGGACGCCATGATATAAGTAAATTCCAACCGAAATATTTGCAAAGTGCTTTCTTCAACGGCTTTGACATCGCATTCATGTTCCAATTTTCCTGCAATTTCAAATAACGCCATCGCCCCTAAATTACCACAAACCCCTTTAATGGTATGCACAGTAAAACGCGCTTGCTGATAATCTCCGTCTGCTAACTGCTTATCCAAAATAGCCAGCGTATCGGCTTGCCCTTCTTTAAACTTCAATAATAATTTTTTCACCACTTTATGGTTATTGTTCATCATTTTCAGTAAATTGCTTAAATCAAAACCGGGGACAAGCAATTCATCGTTTGATTTCACCAATAACTCATTTTTTGGTACGGTTTGGTTGGGTTTGGGTTTTACCCAATGCAGCAATGCAGTCACTAATTCTTCTGGCACAATCGGTTTACTGACAAAATCATTCATCCCAATCGCTAAACATTTTTTGCGTTCATCGCGTGTCACCCCAGCTGATAAGGCAATAATCGGCAAGGTGGCAAATTTTGCTTGCGCCCGAATTTTTTGTGTTGCCTCTTCACCGCCCATCACAGGCATATGGACATCCATTAAAATTACATCAAAAGTGGTTCTTTCTAGCCAAGCTAAGGTTTGTTCACCATTTTCAGCAATTTCAACTTTTGCCCCTGAAAGTTCTAAAAATTCACGCACCACTTGTTGATTTAAAAAATTATCTTCGGCAACCAAAATATTGATTTGCTCCAATGGCTTGTTTTGCTCAAAAGATTGCTGAGTTTGTTGCAGGCTTAAGCGTTGTTTGCGGCTTTCCTCAAAAGCGTCACGTTCTGATTGCGCAGGCAAAGCAAGCTGCAATTCAAAATTAAAGGCTGTACCACACCCTAACTCGCTTTCTATGTGAAACTCGCCGTTCATTAGTTTTAATAAATTACCACTAATCACCAAACCTAACCCTGTTCCACCAAACCTTCGAGTAATGGAATTATCCACTTGGGTAAAGGCTTTAAATAATTTATTTCTATCGGTATCGGACATTCCAATTCCTGTGTCTTCGACCCGAAATTGCAATCTAACCTGTGATTCGTCCAACAAAAGGCGGTTAATCGTCAGTGCCACCCGCCCGATAGAGGTAAATTTAATCGAATTACTGAGTAAGTTGGTTAAAATTTGCTGAATCCGCAAACTATCACCGATTAAAAGTTTGGGGACAGAAGAACTGACTTCAATGACCAATGTCAATTCTTTTTCACTGACCCGTAAGGCAAACAAGTTTTGTAAATTTTGTACCATTTCATCTAAATCAAATAAATGCGGGTCTAATTCGATGTGTCCTGCTTCGACTTTAGAATAATCCAAAATGTCATTTAAAATGTTTAGCAAGCTATCGGAAGAGGATTTTATTTTTTGTAAATAATCCCGAATTTCAGGGGTTAGTTGTTTGTTTAATGCAAGGCTTGAGAGACCAATAATGGCATTCATGGGGGTGCGAATTTCATGACTCATATTGGCAAGAAACATCGCTTTAATTTGTGCCGTTTCTTCTGCTGATACTTTGGCTTTTTCTAATTCGGCTAAAATTTGTTTTTCACGGGTAATATCCCGCACCACCCCCACAATTAACGGTTCATTCACACTGGAAAAATACGGGGTGATTTTGATTTCAATATGACGAATTGAGGCATCTTCTAAAGGATAATTTTCTTCGTTGATATAAGGCTGTCCTGTGACAAACACCTGTTCATCAATTTGATAATACTTTTCAGCATCGGCGGCTGAAAACAATAACTGGTCAGTTTTACCAAGTAATTTTTCCCGCGCACAGCCTAATAAAGTGCAACAGGCATTGTTGAGCATAACAAAATGATGTTGGCGATTTTTCACAAAAATCGGGTCAGACACCGCTTCAAGGACGTTTTCAAGAAACAGGCGTTCGTTGTCGATAAGTTGTTTGGATTTTTCTAATTCTTTGGAAATAACATAATAGCGATGAGCAAAGCTTGCAACAATCACCAACATACTCACTAATGACGTGACAGTTGCGGTCATGACAATAGTCATTTTTATATCAACCCCCAGATGATGTTCACTGACAGATGATGCTGTTTCAACAAAGGTAGCCGCTGCCATTGCGGTATAGTGCATTCCTGCAATCGCCATTCCCATCACAATCGCACTTAATAAATTGACCCAATTGTAAAGTTTTCCTAATCGCTCTAAGCCAAACTTAATCCATAGGGCAAGGATTCCCAACCCTACGGCAACCACAAGAGAGAGAAAAAAAAGACTTGGGTCATAGACTATTTGTGCATTCATTTGCATTGCCATCATCCCTGAATAGTGCATTGCACCAATCCCACTACCAACAAAAACGCCCCCGACGATTAATAGGGGCAAAGAAATATGGGGACGACTGCATAAATATAAGGTAATTGCACTCGCTATTAGGCTGGGTACAATAGAGAGTAAGGTGATAAAGGGGTCATAATTTACATTACACGGCAATTGAAAGGCGATCATGCCAATAAAGTGAGTTGCCCAAACGCCTGTTCCTAAGGTTAATGCGCCTAACATTATCCAATTAAATTGCCACCTGCGATTTTTGATTAATTTGACCTGCTCACAAACGTGTAATGCGGTGTAAGAGGAAAAAATAGCGATAAAAATCGACAGCATCACTAAAAAAAGATTGTGATTTCCAGTGAGTATCATGTTGTTATCGAGAGGAACGGTTAAAAATTTGAGCGTGTTTAACATAAAAAACAAATTCTTAAATTAGAATGAGGTAATACATTTAGATTATAAAGCAGTCTGTTTTTAAAAGGTAATCCACAGACAACTTTAAGGTAAATTTTTCAACTGGTTTTGTAATAATTGATGCTTATACTCATTGTTTAACCATGTCCAAATTGCTAGAGATTTTAGAAGATATTGTTTTTGCTGGTTTTTTAAATGTTGCGCCGCTGCGATAGCTGCCAAATCTTCTAAACAATTTGCAATCGCACGGCGATTGGCTTGAGCTTGATAATAAGCCAAGGCTTGAGTTAATACTGTGTGAGCAGTAGCATAATCCTGCTGATTTAAGGCAACTTGTGCTAATAGACGCTTAAGTAATGCCTCATAGTAAGGGGAAGGTGTGACAAGTTGGCTTAATCCCTGCTGAAACAAAGCGAGTCCCGTGGAAGAAAGCTGTGGTTGGGTTAAAAGTTGCAATTGTGCTTGCATTGCCCATAAAGTCAGGGCAGCATCTGTTGCAGGAAGTTGAGGGGAAATTTCAATAAGCAAAGGCTGGAGTTTTTGTAAGGCAAGTGGATAATTTTGCTGTTGATAAGCCAGTTTGACTTCCAATAACGCCAGTTTATGTTGCAATGCAGGTTCTAATTCTTGCTTGTCTAAACGTGCTAATCCCATTGTGACTTGAGCAAAATCATCCATAGCCAAAGCGGTTTCGATTAAATTAAGCTGCGCCAATAGCATTCCTTTTGTATTGGCAAAACTTTGATATAACACAAACGCGGCAGTAAATTTTTCGCTCGCTTGAATAAAATTATCGTGTTGATAGGCTTCTAAGCCCTGTTGTAGCAACGCCTCACCTTTTAAATAAGGCGCGGGGCGCGTATCCCCTTCGCTAACACAGCCGGCTAAAAAAATACACAGCAGAATAAGCTGGACTTTATTCATCTAAAGAACGTTCTTTAATCAACAAATCACTGCTGGGCGTGGAAATTGCGTTAGACAACGGCCACACTTTTTGCGCCCCTTTTAAAGTTTGGTCAGTTGATTCCAACACGGTGCGCGAGTGATTTAAAACGGTATTGGTATTTTTTATTAACTCAGGCACTAACTCCAATTGCTTATCAAGATGCTGCAAAGATTGTCTAACATCACCAAGCATTTGCTGCGATTGGATACTAAGTTTATTGACATTTTCAATCACAGGCTGGGTTTCATTAATCCGCGTTGCGACACCAGAAAGCGATTTTTCAATTAATAACAAGGAGTTATTAACGCTTTGCTCTTGTGATTTATCATATAAAATCCGCCCCAATGTGCCTTTTCCCTCCGTGACATGATCGCTTAATTGGCGCACATTGCTGACAATATCGGCTAAATCACTGGCAGAATTAGACACGGCTTTAGGATTGACCGCACTGACAATATTGGTTAAATCATAAACTAAAGATTCTAAGTTTTTAATCACAGGCGTTATGCCTGCAATTAAATCATCAGTGGTCACAGGTTCTTCAACCGCAATGACCGCCCCATCAGGCAGCATTGGCAATTTAACCGACCCTGCTTTAATAATAATGACCGCATTGCCAACTAAAGATAATTTGTTCAGCTCGCCTTTAGAATCGGCGCGCAGTAATTTTTGAAAATCTTTATAGACAAAAAACTCAATGTGAATTTTGTTATTGCTATCAATATCTAAGGCTGAAACTCGCCCCACATCAATGCCTGAAATATTGACAATGGTATCGGTGGAAATGCCTTGGGCTGTTTTCATGTAAGTATGATAATGCACCACATCGGCAAACATTTTGGACGATTTTATTTTTACCGCAAACAACGCCAGCATCGCAAGAATAGCTATCATGGCAAAAACGCCCACCAATCTGTCTTTCGCGCTGTAACTTAAACTATGAATATAATGAACTTTAGATGTTTTCATACCCTTTAAGATGACACACTCGCAAAAATTTTCAAGTTTGACATCCTCTCCTCCCTAAAGGGAGAGGATTCCTACAGCTAGACGCTTATGCCCAAGCGCGAGAATATTCTTAGCCGCATTAATATCTCTATCATGCGTAGTGCCACACTCAGCACAAGTCCATTCTCTTATTCGCAAACCAGCTCTACCTTTCGGACTACTGAGGCTTATCAAGCCACAACACGAGCAAGTTTGGGTAGTGTACGATTCGTTGACCTCAACAAACACACCTTGTGTCGCTATCGACTTATAGCCAAGTTGTGTTTTCAGCATAAACCACCCAGCATCTAAAATGGACTTTGCCATGTTAGTTTTGGCGAGTTTTTGACTGCTGACATTGCCAACAACGATTAAACTATTTTCACGCACAACTTTCGTGGTGAATTTGTGAATTGCATCTTTGCGGGTGTTTTTGATTTTGGCATGAATTGCCCGCACTCTATTTTTACGCTTGGCACGTTGTGCTTTAGCCAGTTTTAACGCAAGCTTTCGATAACAATCTTGCCGTGCAAAAACATCACCGTTTGAGCAAGTTGCGGTTGTTTTTAAGCCTAAATCAATGCCAACTTGACCATTTTCTGCTAATTTTTCAACAGGTTCAAGCTGAACAACGATATTAAAATACCACCTTCCACGCGCATCTTGACTAAAACACCCCGCCCTAAAATCGTAGCTTGCCAATCCGTAGCTATCCCAAACTTTAAAATATTGACCTGCATATCTCACCTGACCATTAACCCATTTTGCCGCGCCAGACTTAAACGGAATCCAACCAAGTGCTTTTTTAGCACCGCCGGAACAACGCCAGCGCAATTTGTTTTTCTTGCATTGCTTTCTCGACTTAGCATGAACAGCAATCGTTTCTTGAACCGCTGTTGAGTCAATTATCATGTCACGTTCTTGGCGAATCCCTTTCATCCTCTTCATAAAGTCATACGCTGATGGACAAAGATTCAGATAGCCAACTTCAGGAATAGCAACCCATGATAATTCAGCAGAATCTGCATTGACAGCGTTCCACACTTGATTTACGTCATAAGCCATCCGATTCAAAACATGAGTATGCTTATCTCGGACTCTAACGGATAGGGTTTTGATGATGGTTTTCATACTGAATACAGTACCATTTTTTTGAATATCACAGTAGCCCTTATATCCCCGCCCTAAAGGATGGGGCTTTACGGGCTATTTTAGGTAAACTTTTTTGCTTGCTTAAGACCCAATGGCAGAATAATTTTAGTGTGAGCGGCAGCAGGGATTAAGGTAGTTTAAAACCTGTCAAGTTTGGTCTATGACAACCCGATTACGCCCGCGCTGTTTGGCTTGATAAAGCAGCAAATCGGCATTGGCAATCATTTGATCCAAATCATTTTCTGTTTGCGTACTGATTCCAATACTGACGGTAATATTTAAGGTTTGGTTAGATAAAGTCAGACTTTGTTTTGACAGCATCAAGCGAAAGTTATCAAACAAATCAAATGCCGCTTTTGCACTGACATGAGAAAGAATGATACAAAATTCTTCGCCGCCATAGCGAGCAATGACTTCTGTGTGTTTTTTAAAACTTTCTTTCAATAAGCTGCTGACTTTTTTTAGCACCACATCGCCCACATCGTGTCCATGATTATCATTGACGTGCTTAAAAAAATCTATATCCAACATCGCAATCACAATGGGAATGGCATTTTGTCGTGCATGGGCTAGCAGTGTTGAACCGACATATAATAATTGCCTGCGATTAGATAAGTTGGTTAAAAAGTCAATCGTAGAGGCTTCTTCAAAGGAGACCATTTTTTGATAATGAATCGCATTAGCCAAAGCAATGGAGATTTTTGAGGTAAAAACTTCCAATAAATAGCGGTCTGAATCATCAACCGCTGTTTCACTGCACACGATGGCAATGGTTGCTTTGTTTTCAACCGTATCTAAATAAAACACGGTATATTTATCATCAAACTGATTTTTACGCTCGAGCAAGGTTTTTTGAATCAAACGCATAATTTCAGTATGTCCACACGATTCATCTAAATTACATTTTAAGCAACACTCAAACTCTTGTGTGACGGCAATGACTTTAATGTTAAGATTATTCGCTTGGATTTCTTTTGTCTCCGTATTATCTTCAATACAAATAATTCCTTGCGGTTTGCAGCCTAAAAAAGAGCTAAGTTGGGTTAAAATCCCCGAGGCAAATTGCTGCATCGATTGAACTTTAAACAGCGAGTCAGAGCTGTTTAAAATTTTCTCTAATCCTTCCCGATTTTTGTGCAGTGTCATAATAGTTTCATAAGCCCGCAACGCCGCAATTACGGTGGTAAACAGCTTTTGCGAAGTTAATTCGCTTTTGGCTTTGTAATCATTAATATCATAATCGACAATCACGCTTTCTTCTGGGGCTTGTCCTGGTTGTCCTGTGCGTAAAATAATGCGCACATTGTTGTCATTTAGCTCATTGCGAATGACTTTAACCAACTGCAATCCTGCATCATCGGTTTCCATCACCACATCCAACAAAATCACCGCAATATTTTTTTCAGTCTGCAAAACTTGTTGTGCTTGCAGAGCAGAATAGGCCGTCAGCAATTCAATAGGGCGTTGTTTGAAAATAATTTGAGCTAAAATCAACCGGGTTACGGCGTGAACATCGGCCTCATCATCAACCACCAAGATACGCCACGGCGTAATAGAAGGGTTGTTGGTTTTATTTGGGCGAACGGAGGGTTTTAAATTGAGTGGTTTTTTGCTAGTCATAACAGGATTAACGGATTTGAGAAGGAAAAACTAAGGTAAATGTTGTGCCTAGGTTTTCAGTGCTGCTCATTTGCAACGTGCCTTTTAGCGTTTGATGGATGAGATTATAGACTAAATGCAGCCCCAATCCACTGCCGCCATTACTGCGTTTGGTGGTAAAAAAAGGGTCAAACACTTTGCTTTGAATTTCTTTACTAATCCCTTTACCATCATCGTTGTAAATCAATTCAATTTCCCCATTTACGCGCTTATGAACGGTTATCATAATAATACCTTGTTGCGTTTGTTGGGCATCATAAGCATGAGCCAAGGAGTTCATTATAAAATTAGTCACAATTTGTGAAATGGCTCCAGGATAGCCTTGGATAATTAAATTTTCAGGACAATTTAAATGCACGGCGACATTTGATTTTTTAATAGCAGGGCGTAAACTTAAAATCACTTCTGCTAAATAAGCGTTTAAATCAAATTCACGTTGTTCATCGCTGGTTTGGTCAACGGCAACTTGCTTAAAGCTTTGAATTAATGCCGCTGCGCGTTGACAATTAAGGGTCATTAATTGCGCCGATTGTTGTGCAGTTTCAAAATAATGATGCAACCCATCATCATCTAACTCACCTTCTTGATATAAATCAAACACTTTTTGGGTTTTTTCTTGCAAAAAAGTGGCAGAACTTAAGGTAATTCCAACAGGGGTGTTAATTTCATGGGCAATACCTGCCACTAATCCACCTAACGCAGCCATTTTTTCGGCTTGAATCAAATTTTCTTGGGTTTGTTGCAATAATCCAAACGCATTTTCGGCGTGTTCTTTGGCTTTGAGCAATTCTTCGGTACGGATGGCAACTTGTTGTTCCAAATGAGCGCGGTGTTGGTAAACTTCGTCAAACGCCGCTTGCAAGCGTTTTGCCATTTCATTAAATGTTTGAGCCAACGCCATAATTTCTCTATCCCCTTTAATGGGAGCTGAAACCGCATAATTTCCGTCCATGATTTTTTGGGTAATAAGGCGCAATTTTTCAATTGGTTGGGTAATGGTGTGTCCTACCAGTAATGCAACAACAAAAGCTATACAAATCAGCCCAAGGGTAATGTAGTTAATTTTTAGTTGTAATTGATATAAATCGGCAAAAGCTTCAGCTTGATCTAAGTGCGCCATAATGCAGCCACCGCCAATTTCTGGCACAAAGCGAAAGCTGCGAATGATTTTGATATTACGTCGGTCAATATCCAGTCTGTCTGCGTTTTTACCTGCCAAACAGGAGTTCATTACAGGATCATTTTCTTTAAGACCAATCATATCCGCAGGTAATAAATGGGGTTTGGTAATAAAAAAACCGTGTGCATCTAGGATAAATAAGTCTCCTGATTTTCCAATTAAATGTGCGCCAACTTGAGTCAAATTTTGCACTGAGGTAATAGGATACATGACTAATAGACGATAGCCTTGGTCATTAAAGGCTTGAAAAAAACCAAATCGCTCACCGTTACCGTTATGCTCACTAAAAGCGGTTATTTGCAGGTCTTTAAAGACAAGACTGTCACTGTTGGCAACAACATGACCTTCAATAATCGGCAGCCCATCAGGTTGCGTAAAAAACGCCCCCAGTGCTTGTTCATTAATAATAAAATCATGCAGTTCTGATTTAATGCAATGGTCTTTTTTTTCAGTTGCTATGTTTAAGCATTTTTTTTCCAGTCGTTCGAGTAAATCCGTAGTGTGTCGCTGAGTGTTGGCTAACATAGCCACTAAATGCTGGTGTTGAGCATCTGCAATTTGTCCGACGGCATGAATACTGCTTCCTTTAACTCGCGTGTACAAATAATCATAACCTAAGCCGCCCAAAATTCCTGTGGGCAAAAACAAGAATAGCAACATGATCAAAACAAGACGAGTTTTTAAGGAGTGGAAAAAAGAACCTTTAATGCGCATTCATGAATCACCTGTTGATTTGATTCTTAGATGATAGAGCTATTTGCTCTATAACAAAATGAGGCAAATTGTCGCAGGATAACACCGTTGTCGTAAGGCAACCACAGAAATGAAAGATTGCTAACAACTGAACAAATTCTATTCATAGCCTGTAAAGGCAAGCTATACCAATCTATAAAATACACGCTATGATAGGATTTTGTATCAGGCAGACAGAGTTTGCATCGGCTAAAATAACGTCTGGTTTACATTTTGTTGGCAGACTGTCCTAAAAGATTCACCCTTCGTTCTTAAAAATTTACTAATCACCTTTAGGAGAAAAATCCATGTTTAAAAAAACGATGACCATTGCAGAATTTGATGACGAGTTATTCCAAGCAATGGAAGAAGAACGGCACAGGCAAGAAGACCATATTGAATTAATTGCCTCAGAAAACTACACCAGCCCACGGGTGATGGAAGCGTTAGGTTCACAATTAACTAACAAATACGCCGAAGGCTATCCTGGAAAACGCTATTACGGCGGCTGTGAATTTGTGGACAAAGCAGAGCAATTGGCAATTGACCGTGCTAAAGCGTTGTTTGGAGCCGATTATGCCAATGTGCAAGCCCATTCGGGTTCGCAAGCCAATATGGCGGTTTTTATGGCCTTGTTACAACCGGGTGATACGATTTTGGGTTTAAGTTTAGCTAATGGCGGACATTTAACCCACGGAGCAAAACCTAATTTTTCGGGCAAAATTTATCATTCTGTGCAATATGGTTTACACGCAGAAACAGGTGAAATTGATTATGAGCAAGTCGAAGCCTTAGCTTTAGAACACAAACCGAAAATGCTGATTGCAGGCTTTTCCGCTTATTCGCGGGTGTGGGATTGGCAGCGATTTAGAGAGATTGCCGACAAAGTGGGCGCGTATTTTGTGGTAGATATGGCGCACGTTGCAGGTTTGATTGCCGCAGGTGTTTATCCTAATCCTGTGCCGTTTGCAGATGTGGTGACCAGTACAACGCATAAATCTTTGCGTGGGCCACGCGGTGGTTTGATTGTGTGCAAAGCCAATCCTGAAATACAGAAAAAAATTGATTCAACTATTTTTCCAGGCATTCAAGGCGGCCCTGCCATGAATGTGATTGCCGCAAAAGCCGTGGCATTTAAAGAAGCCTTGCTGCCTGAGTTTAAAATCTATCAACAGCAAGTGGTTAAAAATGCCAAGGCAATGGCAGCGGTGTTTATTGAGCGTGGGTTTGATGTGGTTTCAGGTGGCACAGACAATCATTTAATGTTGGTGTCATTGATTCCCAAAGGAATTACAGGCAAAGCCGCCGATGCTGCCTTAAACAATGCGCATATTACGGTCAACAAAAATGCCGTGCCGAATGACCCGCAATCACCGTTTGTCACCAGTGGGATTCGGGTTGGGACACCCGCCCCGACAACACGCGGTTTCAAAGAAGCCCAAGTGATTGAAGTTGCTCATTTAATGTGCGATGTGATGGAAAATATCGACGATGAAACCGTATTGGCGCGAGTGCGGGAAAAAGTGGCTGTGTTATGTAAGGCATTTCCTGTTTACAGTTAAGCGGTTAGTTCTCTCAATCCCCCTTTCATAAAGGGGGATGTTTATAAACAATTGATTTTTAACGACTATATCAGATGGTTTTTCCTTAGTGTTATAGCCAACTCAATAAAATAACTACCGCGTATTCCTCTAAAAAAATCTCATCAACGTAGCCTAGACCATCGTTGTTCAATTGCTTTAACTTGCGTTCATTTTAGGTAAGTTAAACGAGCCAATATTTCAAGCAATATCCCGCATCAAAGATAGCCTACACAATAACTTAGGTTTGTGAAAATGGACATT
>Ga0316608_1000978_pt1 | contig 11837 bp, 4 predicted proteins | sample MIS2016152B_MG_FD_207673 | JGI IMG/M metagenome (GOLD analysis project Ga0316608, IMG submission 207673) | Microbial mat bacterial communities from Middle Island sinkhole, Lake Huron, Michigan, United States - MIS.2016.152B | ecosystem: Environmental > Aquatic > Freshwater > Lake > Sediment... | reverse complement strand
TTGTTCATTGGCTAACGCTAATAACGCCTGCAACTCTACAAAGGTTTGGTTAAAATTATCCAAATCGGCCTGATTTTGCGTCCGCACATAACGACTGGCATGGAACTGCGCCAACACAATTCGATGCGCCACATCATCCGCCAACTTTTGATTACTGGCTAATTGATTGGTTAATATATCAACCGTATTATTAATTTGTCTTAATTGAAGTAGCCCTAATACACTCACCATGACCATTAATAAAATGGCGATAAGATAGCCCAATAATATCTTGGCCTCAACGCTAGTCTTTAAAATTCGTAACACTGCTATTATCGATCCTATAAAAAACGTTCCATCAGGCAGGAGTGCAACGGCTAATGAAGATACGGGAATTAATTGGGTAATGAGAAACCCTCACCCCAGCCCTCTCCCAAGGGAGAGGGTGTATCTATCTCCCCTCGCCCTATGGGAGAGGGGCGGGGGGTGAGGGTGGTTGTAGCAGCAAAATCTTGACCACCCGCAATTACCGTTTTATTTCCCAAATCTCCATTAGCCGTTGCTGCCCATTATCTGGCAACATGCCCTTCTTATTTCTTACCTCTCACTTCTTACAATTCTTCGCAGGCTCAAACCACTGCGCCAAGCCCGCTTGCAGCGCATCCGCCGCCTCTTGGGGCGTTTGCTGACCATTTGCCACCGCCACCGCGCCATTTTGCACTAAATCGTAAGCACTTGGCTGACCATCGCGCAATTTTTCCCACACAAAGCGCACATCTAACCCCCGCCCGTTATTCAATGAAAGAAAGCTATTGGCATGGGCATTGGCTAACGTGGGCATCTGTTGGCGCATGGGGAAAAAGCCAGGCAATTGATTACCCAACGCCTCCGCCGCGTCAGAACTCGTCAGCCATTCTAAAAAAAGCTTGGCCTCCGCCTGATGTTGGGAAGCCTTATTCAGCCCAATCGCCACATCAAGTTGAAATGTTATATAAGGTGGTTGGTCGGCAGGCGGCGGCGGGGCAAAAACGCTCCATTCAAAGCCCATCTTTTGGGTCTCAAAAAAGGCAATGTCCCATGAACCACTCAGCCACATGGCCGCTTGCCCTTGCACAAAAAGTTGTTGGCTATCGGCATAAGTCAGCAACTCCTGATTCTGCGGGAAATAAAGCGCGATATCCTTAATGGCTTGAAAGGTTGCCGTCACCTGCTCATCATTAAAACAGCGCGTTCCATTCAAATAAGCCGTGCGCCCTTCCAAGCCGCCCACAAAATTGGGCGCAAGGTTCATAAAAACCAATTCCGCCATCGTCCACCCGTCTCCGCTGGCATTGGCAAAGGGAGTCACATTCGCGGCCTTAAGTTTTTGCGCCACCGTCAGCAACTCCGCCCACGTCTTGGGAACTTCTAAATTGTGTTTCTCAAACAAATCAACATTGTAATAAATGCCATGCGAAACCGCAATAAACGGCACCCCATACGCTTGGCTGTCATCGGTTGACCAGGGGGCGCGGGCCGCGTCAGTAAAGTTATCTTTCAGTCCCGTTACATCATCCAAAGCCGCTAAATAGCCTTCATTATATAACTGACGCGAAACGGCATACGAACGCAAATAAAACAAATCGGGGCCGCTGCCGCCTGCCAGTTGCGCCTTCAACGCGGCATCATACTGGGTCGGTTCAGTCGGGTCAAAACTAACCGTAATATGGGGATGTTTCTCGCTAAACTTCGCCAAAATTTGCGTCATCTGCACCACATCATCAGGCCGCCATGAGCCTAACTTTAAGGTTACATCAGATACGGCTGCCGCAGTGGGTGGCACAGCAGTGGATGGGGCTACGGTGGGCGTGGTTGCGCCACAGCCCAGCAGCAAGCCAATTGTAACTAGAAGTAAAATTATCAAGCCGATTTTTTTCATGGTTAAAGTCCCTGGAGTCCAAATCTTTAGATTTGGTAGTCAAATCTAAAGATTTGGACTCCGTACTCCCTACTCCGTACTCCCTACCTGCCTTTGGCGTAATATTTCCATCTCTTCCTTAATAAAGTTTTCCACGAGCAACTTATACATCTGCTCAATCACATCAGGGTTTAGGCCCGCGCTCTCGGCCATTTCCCGCCGCCGCCGCATCACCTCATCATAACGGGCTTGGGCGCGCACCTCCTCCGCATTGTTCTTAAATTGCACCACCTGATGCACATATTTCGCCCGTTTGCCCAACAGTTGAATGATTTCGGTATCAATCACATCAATGAGATGGCGCGCCTCCTGCAAACTCGCCACCCGCCGCACATCCGCGCCAGGGTGTTTGGCCTCCGCATCAAAATGAGGGGTATAAGGCTTAAGGTCTAAAATCGGCGTACCGTCCAGCGCGTCTAACGCCGTCATGTGGAGAATGTTACCTTCTATTTCCTCCACCCGTGCCACTGTTGCGCCAATCGGGTTGGGGCGATATTGCGTGCGGGTAGCAAAAACGCCCCGCAAAGGATTCTCAGGGTTATGGTGGGGATGAAGTTGTAATTTCACCTGCTCATAGTCAATATGGCTTAAGTAAAATAACACCAAAACATCCATGCCAGGCTCAAAACCGAGTAACCCTGTCACAAATTCGTCATTCATTATAATACGGCTTGGTTGCGCCCGCAGTTCATCGGCAGGCGTATTTTGAATAAAAGGGCTGCTAACATACCCAATAGGGTTAAAAGTAATCGTGTCGCTCATAATCCTTAGTAATATAGCTTGAGTTAAGTCGCATGAATCATGCCACCTAAACCAAGCGTAAAAGCATATCCTGCGCGAGGGCCTACATTAGAGTTTATACCGATTAAAAAATCGTTGACATTTTGTAGGGGCAATGCCTTGTGCTTGCCCACATTGGGGGCAATGCCTTGTGCTTGCCCACAATGGGGGCAGGGACAAGCCCTGCCCCTACGAAAATCATTAAATCGGTATAATGTCTATTAAACTTTGTGGAGTCACAAAGCTTGCTTTGTGTAGAGCAAAGCAAGCTTTGCGACTCCAATTTATCCCCTCGCGCCGTATAGTATAGACTATTTTTAGCCGCTTGTGCAATTTCATCAACAAATGATTGATTGGTCAATCCTCTTAAATTCCTGTAGAATTTTAGCTAGTCAGCTAGTCAGCGTTCAGCTATCAGCTAGTCAACTGTCAGCATTTAGCTGTTGCTGAACGCTGATAGCTGACTAGCTGACTAGCTTTTTTACAAGGAGAGAATTTAATTATGATTTATTTAGCTGATTTATTGGCCGCGACAGGAGGCATTTTACCTCATGGTGCAACGGCAGAAGAGTTTCAAAGTTTTGCCTTTGATTCCCGCCAAGTTGAGGTGGGGCAATTGTTTATGGCAACCAAAACTGATAGGGGTGACGGCCATGACTTTATTGAGGCGGCCATTCAACAAGGCGCAGTCGGTATCTTATGTGAACATTACGACTATACCGCCATTCACATTACGGTGATTATCGTCCCTGATAGCCAACAAGCTATGCGAGATTACGCCAGCTATATTTTGAAAAAATATCAGCCCAAAGTTATTGGCGTGACGGGTTCAAATGGTAAAACCACCACCAAAGAGGCCATTGCCCTGATATTACAAACCCGTTATCGGGTCTTCAAAAATTATCGCAGTTATAACGGGCGATATGGCCTGCCCATTGCGTTGGGGCAGCTACAATCTGACCATCAGATTGCGGTGTTAGAAATGGCAAGCGACAGTTTTGGCGAAATTGCCGAGTTGGTGCGGATTGCTCCGCCTGATGTGGGCGTGATTACGACCATTAACCAAAGTCACCTCGCCCGCTTGGGAACGTTAGATAATGTAGCCTTAGAGAAAGGGCGGCTGATTGATGCGCTTTCATTTAATGGCGCGGCCATTCTTAATGCTGATGATGCGCGGGTGGCAAACATGGTGCCGCGCACGAAAGGGCGGATTTTAACCTTTGGCTTTCGGGAAAGTGCCGATGTTTATGCCTCACAGGTGACGTTAGACCGTGAGGGCATGAGTTTCAAAATTCATTATCAAGGCAAAAGTTATCCAGGGCGCACCAAATTATTAGGCCGTCACCAAATGTATCCCCTGTTAGCGGCGGTGACAACGGCTTTAGTCTTTGATATTTCACCCGCCGAAGCCGTCGCGGCCATTGCCCCCATGCCCCGCATTTTAGGGCGCATGAATTTATTACCAGGTCGTAATGGGACAGTAATTATTGATGACACCTTTAGTTCTAGTCCCGAAGCGGTCACAGCAGCGTTAGAAACTTTAATGGCTCTGCCTGGCGCGACCAAAGTGGCAATTTTAGGCGATATGCCTGAGTTGGGTGATTTTGAAGAGGAGGCGCATCGGGATATTGGGGCTTATATTTCTAAATTGCCATTGCAACGATTAGTAACGAAAGGGGAAGCGGCGCAATGGATAGCCAAAGAAGCCCGCGCAGGGCAATTGGGTAAACGAGCCGTAGCCGTAACTTATACCAATGAAGATGCGGCGACCAGCGTGGAGGATTTGCTGTCACCTGAAACCGTTATTTTAGTTAAGGGCGGGGCAGAGGTGCAGCTTGAGCAGGCGGTACAACGGCTCTTGGCTAACCCTGAAATAGACCGACATAAATTGGTGCGGCAGGAAGAGGGCTGGCAAAAACCTCGTTTCCGTCAACCCGCCCGCCCCACTTGGATAGAAATTGACCTCGAAGCGGTGGCGAATAATGTGCGGCGGTTGGTGGAAATTGTTGCGCCCGCCAAAATTATGGCGGTGTTAAAGGCCGATGCCTACGGACATGGCATGGCAAAAATCGCGCGGACAGTGTTGAATAATGGCGCGAGTTGGGTGGGCGTGGCAACTTTGGGTGAGGCGTTGACCTTGCGCGGCGCGGGGCTAGATGTGCCGATTTTGGTGATGAGCTACATGCCCGCGTGGCAGGCGCATGAGGCCATTGCCCATAACATTCGGGCGACGGTTTTTAGCCTGGAGTTGGCGCGGGCCTTTAGTCGCGCCGCCGCCGACCTGAATGAAACAGCTTACATTCACATTAAAGTGGACTCTGGCATGGGGCGGCTAGGGTTATTGCCGTCTGAAGTATTACCCTTTCTGCAAACCCTCAGCCGCTTGCCTGGCTTGCGAGTGGAGGGCATGTATACCCATTTTGGGACGGCAGATGAGGCCGATTTGAGTTATGCACGAGAGCAGTTGCGCCGTTACCAAGAATTACTTGCTCAATTAGATGAAGCGGGCTTACGTCCGCCCATCATCCATGCCGCAAATACAGCCGCTTTAATCAATTTGCCCGAAGCCCGCTTTGATATGGTGCGCCCTGGCGTGGGCATTTATGGCCTGCGCCCCTCCGCAGACCTTGCGCTACCTGACGGTTTTCGGCCTAGTTTAACCTTTAAGAGTACGGTGGGACAGGTTAAAACGCTGCCGCCGAACAGCCCCGTGGGGTATGGAGCAATTTATTGGACAAAAGATTACGAAACAGTGGCGATTATTCCCGTTGGTTACGCTGATGGCTTTCGGCGCGGGCCGCAAACGTGGGGCGAGGTGTTGGTGAAGGGGCAGCGCGCCCCCATCGTGGGGCGAGTGAGCATGGATCAATGTGCCATTAACATTACGCACATTCCCAATGTGCGCCAGGGCGATGAGGTGGTGTTGATTGGACAGCAAGGCCATGAAACAATTACGGTTGAGGAAGTGGCGGCGCGGCTTGGCACAATTAATTACGAAGTCGTGAGCGAATTGCTAGCACGGATTCCGCGCGTGTCGTAATAAAATATTTCTAAATTATAAGAGCCTTTATAGCGTTTTAAACGCTATAAAGGCACTCTAGTGGATTGTTCATTTAGTTTTTAGTCAGACAGGAATGTCTGACCTACCAACGGTGGAACAGACATTCCTGTCTGTTCGGATATACTAATAATTAAATGAACGGTGTACTAGCTAATTTTAGGAGAAGGTGATGAAACTTAAATTTCCTTACGGTTATTGTGATTTTGAACGAATTATCTTGGATAATTACTTTTATTTAGACCGAAGTGACCGCATCCGTGATTTGGAAGAGGTAGGGCATAATCTCCTGTTATTACGACCGCGCCGCTTTGGGAAGAGTTTGCTGCTCTCCATGCTGGAGAATTATTACGATTTGGCGAAGGCTGATAAATTTGAACGGCTCTTTGGTCATCTGGCGATTGGCAAAAACCCCACGCCGTACCATAATCAATATTTCGTCATGAAATGGGATTTCTCCATGGTTGACCCGCATGGCGATATTGAGGCGATTGTGCAATCGTTGTATAGTCATATTAACCAACAAATAAAATCCTTTGTGCATTATTATCAGCCATTTTTAGCAAGTAAGATTGATATTGTGGACTCAGATGCGTTGGCCTCTTTTCAATCGGTATTGGGAGTTATACGAACTACGCCCCACCGTTTATATCTCATGATTGACGAATATGACAACTTTGCCAATGAGGTCATGGTCAGCCGCAAACAGGGGCAACACCGTTATGAACAATTATTGGAAGGCGAAGGGATTTTGAAGACCCTCTTCAAGGTCATCAAAGGGACGCTGGCGGGCATGGGGCTGGAACGGGTCTTTATGACGGGCGTTTCGCCTGTAGTCATGAGTGACCTGACGAGTGGGCATAACATCACCCGTAATATTTACTTTAAGCCCGAATTTAATGATTTATGTGGCTTTCATGAGGCCGAGATTGAGCAAATGTTACAACAAGTGGTCAGTCATTGTAATTTATCGGCGGCGCAAGCGGCGGAATCCATGCAAATGATGAAGATTTATTACAATGGCTACTGTTTTGTGCCACCTGATACAGTCGAGAGTGCGTCTGCCAATAAAATATATAACCCGACAATGGTGCTTTATTTTTTGGACGAACTGCAAAATTATTGCCGTTATCCCGCCAATATGTTGGATAATAATTTGAGTACAGACCGTCAGAAATTGGAATATGCGGCCTTCTTGCCAGGCGGCGGTAATGTCATTGTGAGGGCGGTGGACGAAAAAGAGCCGTTAGCCATTCCCAATTTGACGGCGCGTTTTGGCGTGCGCGAAATGTTAGAGGCGGAAGATGATGATACCTTTGTGGCTTCGTTGCTCTATTATTTGGGCATGTTGACCATCAATGGGCGTAATCAGTGGGGGCAATTGATGTTGCGCGTGCCAAATTTGACGGCCAATGGCTTATATTTTGAACGGTTGCAGAAGATATTGTTACCACAATCGAATAAAAATGAGATTGAGCGCGCCGTGAGGGGATTTTATGCCACAGGGAATTTGCTGCCTGTGTGTGAGTTGGTAGAGCAACGTTTCAAATCGTTAGATAATCGGGATTATCGGCAGGCTGATGAGTTGTTGGTCAAAACGGCGTTTCTGGCAATCTTGTTTAACGATTTGTATTATATGATTGACTCGGAAACGGAATTACAACGAAGTTACGCCGATTTAACCATGATATTACGGCCTGACATACGGCAATATCAGTTGCTTGACCATGTGGTGGAGTTTAAGTATGTTACGCTGAAAGACGCGGGGTTGAGTGGGGTGCAGGTGCGGGAAATGAGTCGGGAGGATTTGGCGGCATTGCCTGCGGTGGAGGCACAGCTGACGCAAGCTAAAGCACAGATGATGCGCTATCAGGAGGGCTTGGCGCAGATTTATGGCAATATCTTACGGTTACATGCCCATGTGGTCGTATCGGTAGGCTTTGAGAAGGCCGTTTGGTTGGAGTTATGATTCCTCCGCCCAGCGGAGTGCAACGCTTCAGATTTGCTTAATAATAGGCAAAACTGAAGCGTTGCACCCCGTAACAATACCTTGCCACGCCAATTTATTACTGTTTCATTAACACAGGCAGGTAGACCGAGAGAGTGCTACCTGCCCCCGTAAAATCCAGTGGGCCGAGAGTGCGGCTGTATTTATCCGTAACGTTAAAATGTGTCAGCAATGTTTGCAAGGACGCGGGTAACTCATTTTTACCTGTACCAAAAGTTAAGGTACTGTCCGCCGTCAAATGAAAATCAGGGGTAGAGCCATCATGTGCCTCATGGTCGCTGACCACGTAGAGTTTGAATTTAGGGTCGCCGTCTAGCCCATTGGCCTCCCAAGGCGAGGTGGCTTTGGCCTCAGCGGTAGTGGGATAGTTGTAAAATTTATTTTGTGGGTCACGAATAAATAGCCCCAACGCCCCCGCAAATTTATCACTGAAATCGCTTTTATTCCAGTAATTATTGTAATATAGGTTATGATTGACCGTGAGGTTGCCAAATTGATTATCCACCACTTTGAGGATGTAGCTGCCATAACGCTCATTGTTGATGATGAGATTATTCACCAACTGCGTATCCACGCTGCCTCGGTCATCAAATTGAGTGGCATCTAAACGGAAGCCATAAAGCGAATTAGCGGCGATATTATTGTAATAAATCATCACCCCATCTTGCCACAGCCCGTTCATTTGATAGCCGCTAAAGGGATTATTATACGCAATATTACGGTAGGCATGAATGCCACTGGCTAAGTCCACATATAAACCAAAGCCACCCATGCCCTGCACCTGCCCCTCAGACCATTTACCCCGCAGCCCTGAAACATAACTCCAGCCAAAATTATTCCGCATCGTATTATTCATCACTAAAACGTCACGAAATACCTGGCTGCGCTGCTCTCGCCCTGACCCCCAAAATTTAATGCTGCCACAATCTGGCCCCATTTGGCAAGCATCTTCCACTAAATTACCCTTCACCAAAATATCCCCTGTTTTAATTTCACTCGCGCTAAAATCGGCTTGTCGGCTAGAATCCGTGGGCTGAATGACCGATTGAGCAAAATAAACCCCGTTGTGGGCAATGTCATGCAAATGATTATCCTCAAAACGCACTTTATCGGGATAATTAAAAACCGCCCCATGCGCCGTATCGCCACTACGAGCATTGTTACGAAACGCCAAATGATGAAATTCGTTATGCTTCATGACGGTATCCATAATGCCCGCATGGGTAAATTCTGTCGGGTTATTGCTATCATTTGCGCCCCAAGTATAGTTAAAGGTGAAGGCAGCCCGATCCATGTAGCCAATTTCGGAGTCAATCAGGGTGAAATTTTTTATCACATTATCGGCTGAACTGTCTACTTGTTGATTAGCCACAATGCCGCGATTGGCATAGCGCATGGTCATATTCTGCAAGGTCAGCGTATCGCCAGGCTCACTGAAACCGTTGGGGCCACGAAAATTCTGTATATTAACCGTAGCCCCATTGTAATATTGAATCTCCAAACCATCTAACGTAATGAAAGAACGGCCTGATAAATCCACCCCGTCGGTCTCTTGCGAAATCTCCAAACTCAGGTTTTTAGGATTAACTGCTGTGGGCGGCCACATGTACAGCCGTTGCGTTTTGCCGTCATACCACCACTCACCCGCGTTATCTAGCAGTTGCGGCAAGCCCTCCACAAAATATTTACTGCCCCAACCGAGGCCATCATCAGGTGTTTGGCCAGGGAAAGTGCAGGTCGTTTCACCATCGCCAGGGGTCACTAATGTAATTTTGCCTGCCGTCACTTCATGGGCATCAATGACACGATAATACATATAATGGCCTGAATTGGTATCAGTCACAAAAATCCCCGCGCCCGTCAAATCACCCAACGTGGTTAAACTCCCCGCCTCCACACCTAATTTTTCAGCATAAATATTACGGTCGGTCAGTTGAGTTTTAGAACGAGAGGCCGCGTCACATTCATTGGGGTTGTTATCGTTCCCTGGGTCACAACTAGACACTTGCGCGCCACCGTCCGCCGTCCACCAATATTCGGTATATTTCCAAGCATCAGCCAAGCGGGAATCAGGTTCGCGGGCGATAGGTAGCCGCCTATTGAGGTCACTTTGCACAATTAAACTCGGCGTAATCGCCAATTGAGTGTAATAAATATTACTTGGATTAACGCCCGCAGGCAATCCAATATTATTTTGGCTGAGTTGCGTCCAGGTCAGGTCATGGGAGTTTTTAGAGCCAAATAATTTCACGGTGCCAGGGCCATTCTCCGCCCGATAGACAATCGGCAAACCCACCTCGCCATCTTTGGCGGGGGCAATCGTTTCCCGATAAATTCCTGGCAAAATATGAATAACCGTTCCCGCAACGGCAGCGTTAGAGGCTTCACTAATTGAAAGAAACGCTGTGTTTTTAGTCAAACCATCATGCACTATGCCACTATTATTCACATCGACCCATAAATCCGACACCTGCGGCAAGGCAAAACTGAGGTCATCAAATAAAATGGCCCCCGCAGGGATAATTTGGGAACTCACGTCCACTTGCCCCACATGCAAAATTGAGCCATAAACCGAAACATGACGCGCTACGACTGAACGGCGCGGCGTGGCTTCCTCATTGAGCCAAACGGCGACCCAATTATCAATTTTGTAACCTAAAGTAACTTTTTGCCAACCATTTGTCAACCCAACGGTATTCACTACCCCGCCCGCATTTTGGTCATATATCAATTGAGCCGTGCCACCACTATCTGTCGTCCACCGTAAAAATATTTGGTAATCTCCATCAATAGGTTTATACAGCCCTAACGCTGCTACCACCCGTTCATCTGTTCCCCCCGCCAAACTCGGCCCTAAAATCTCGGCAATGGTAATGGATTTATCAGGAGCATAGCGAATATCTTGTTCAGGAATCATTATATTATTAGGATTAAACCAAAAGGTCAGATACCCCTCTGGGGCTTTGGCAATGTCTATTTGGCGTAACATGCCGATATTCGCGCTGATATTACTCTGCAACACCATGCCTCGGCTTTGATTAACCACACTCAAATTGGTCACATTACTCGGCCGCAATCGCCAATTTGTACCCCAACTGCCATTTTGAAAATCCTCATTCAAGATAGTTTGCGTAATAGGAATCAAGAGCGGAATCGGTGTGGTGGTGGCAAGGGGCGACGTAGTGGGGGTATTGGTCGGGGTACGCGTAGGCTTAGGCGTAGGGGTCTCGGTAGGCGTAGGGGTAAAGGTGGGCGTATGAGTTGGTGTGGGCGTATTCAGAGGAATCGCCACCGTAATGTCATCATATTGTATCACCCCTGATGGCACAGTTTGAAACGTATCATTAGCCCATGCTTTGCCAATATGGACAAATGAGCCAGATTCCGCAATATGACTGACTTTAGGCTGAGTGACTGAACGCACCAACGTATCGTTAATCCATAACGCCACCCACTCACCCGCGCGATAACCTAGCGTAATTTTTTGCCAGTCATTGCTAATTTCAAACTCATTAATTTTATTACCTAGATCATCATATTCCACTTTATCACTAACATTACGCCACCGTAAAAAAACACGGTAGGGTGAATTGGCAGGTTTACGCAAATGTAAGCCAAGCAAGGGTCTTTCCTGATTATCAGCCGTCAGCCCTAATATCTCCGCCACCACAATGGATTGGTCAGGAATATAGGTAATGGTTGCCCCGTTGGCATTTTGTTCGGGAATAACCACGCTATTGGGGTTAAACCAAAAAGTAACATACCCCTCTTGGGCTGCTTTGATAACGTTAGGTAAACGTAAACGAGTCACCCCCGTCGTGACCGTTGTGGCTAACATTTTACCGCCATGACCATCTACCACCTCCAAACCAGGGTGAGCATCAGTCGGCAGTGGCCGCCACAGGGTATCCCATGAGCCAGACTCAAAGGTTTCAGCAAAGCGCGTTTGCACTTCGGGAATGGTGGTTTGAGCCGAGGTGAAACTGACCGAGGCGACTAAGATAATAAAACCAAACAAAGCAACTGTTAAGATAAAGTAAGTCTGAGATTTTAGA
>Ga0316608_1000977_pt1 | contig 11854 bp, 10 predicted proteins | sample MIS2016152B_MG_FD_207673 | JGI IMG/M metagenome (GOLD analysis project Ga0316608, IMG submission 207673) | Microbial mat bacterial communities from Middle Island sinkhole, Lake Huron, Michigan, United States - MIS.2016.152B | ecosystem: Environmental > Aquatic > Freshwater > Lake > Sediment... | reverse complement strand
ACTAGATTGGCGAATAACCAACTTTGTAGATAAAACAACACTGGCGAGACTAACATGGGGGTCTTGTAATCGTTGGATTAACAACCGTGTCGCCACTCGCCCCATGTCCTCTAAAGGTTGTTGGATGGTAGTTAAGGGGGGATGAACTTGGGTGGCTTGGGGAATATCATCAAAGCCCACAATGGACATATCTTGCGGAATACGTAATCCTCGGTCACGCACGGCCTCCATAACCCCAAAGGCTTGCACATCATTTGAAGCAAAAATGACCGAGGGCGGCACTTCTAAATCTAACAATTTTTGCGCCCCTTGATAACCACTCGGTTGCAAAAAATCACCCCCTTGAATAAGCGTTGGGTCAATCGGCAAGCCATAATTCGCTAAAGCCACTTTATATCCCGCCAAACGTTCCGTTCCCGCGCTGGTTTCTAATGTCCCCGTAATAAAACCAATCCGTCGATGTCCCGCTTCAATCAAATATTGCATGGCTTGGTATGCCCCTTGCTGATTAGCGGACACCACCGTAAGGTCTTCGGTATCTTGGCCTTGATAATCAATCAACACAAAGGGATAGTTACGTTGACGTAATGTATTGATATATGACTCAGGCTGAGTTGGCAAAATTATCAGCAAGCCATCGGCTAATCCCCGCACAATACTGGTCACATGCACCATTTCCCGCGTTTTACGGTTGTGCGTGGTATAAAGCATTAAGTCATATTGCTGGGCCGTCAACTCCAAATCAATCCCGCGAATAATTTCGCCCGTGTAACCCGTCGTCAAATCCCGCACCAACAAGCCAATCACGTTAGACCGCCCGCCCGCCAAACTCCGCGCCTGCTGATTCGCCACATAGCCCAAGCGCGCCATAGCTTGTAATACGCGCTCGCGTTTCTCAGGCTTTACATGTTCCTTGTTATTCACCACCCGTGACACCATGGAATAAGACACGCCTGCTTCTTGAGCAATATCAATAATAGTTATATCTTTTAGGCCATCATTTGGTTGACCCATGTGGAATATACCTCCTTTTAATCTTACCATCTTATATTGCAAACGCTTGCAATTTTTGTTCAAAAAAATAGCCTGTAAGAATTGATTGAATTACCTTTTAATAGTCAAAAGTAGGACTTACGCAAACACCTCACCCCAACCCTCTCCTACGTAGGAGAGGGCGCAAAATCCCCCTCCGATGTCGGGTAAGGTGGGTAGACTTAGCTTTTGCGTAAGTCCTAAGGTAAATCAGTTAATCATCCATTTTTTTGCAAGCGTTTGCAAAAGTATAACACACAAATTATCGTTTGTCAAGAGGCAATTTGTGGAGTCCAAATCTTTAGATTTGTTAGCTTGGGCAGTCAAATCTAAAGATTTGGACTCCACAAGCAAAAATCCTAAATATAATTGGCGATATTCTCCCCCCATGCTATAATACTTTCAGTCGCTGACTGTGCATCCAGCAGTGAACTTACGTCAATGAAGATGTTAGCTTAAAAAAAGTAGTCGCTTGGACCCACAGAGGCCGAGACGGCAAATATTAGCAAAGATTAATAGAGTCATCATTGCTATTTGTCATTTCGGACTATCTAAACCTCGCGATAATTATCGTGAGGTTTTTTGTTTGCTAGGAGAACAATAAGATGACCCCGAAAGTATCCATTTTAGATTTGCAACAAAAAAAAACAAATCAGCAACCCATTACTATGCTCACCGCCTACGACTACCCTGGCGCGGTGTTGGTAGATGAAGCAGGCATTGACCTAACGCTCGTCGGCGACTCCCTCGCCATGACGGTGTTAGGTCATCCCAACACCGTTTCCGTCACCATGGACGAAATGTTACATCATAGTCGCGCCGTCGCGCGGGGAACAAAACGGGCCTTTTTAGTCGGCGACATGCCCTTCATGTCCTACCAAGTCAGCCGCACCGAGGCCATTCATAACGCGGGTCGCTTTCTTAAGGAAGCCAACATGGACTCGGTCAAATTAGAGGGTGGCCGTGAGGTTGAGGACGCGGTGCGCGGCATTGTGGCCGCAGGCATACCCGTCATGGGACATTTGGGTTTAACGCCCCAAACCGCCACCAAATTGGGCGGCTTCAAAGTGCAAGCTAAAACTGCCGCCGCCGCCAAACATTTGCTCGAAGATGCCTTATTATTACAAGATTGTGGCTGTTTCGCCATTGTCTTAGAGGCCGTCCCCGCCACCGTCGCCACTTATATCAGCCAAAAACTCACCATCCCCACCATTGGCATTGGCGCGGGCGTGGGTTGTGACGGGCAAGTATTGGTTTTTCATGACGTGCTAGGGTTATATGACCGTTTCACGCCGAAATTTGTGAAGCAATATACCAATCTGCGCGAGGCCACTTTAACCGCCTTCCGCAGCTATCGCGACGAAGTTGAGCAACGCACTTTTCCCACCGAAGCCCATAGTTTCAAAATCACCGAAGAGGAATGGAATCAATTTTTAACTAGTAATAAGTAGAGACAAGGCATGCCTTGTCTCTACTCATCACTCATAACTCATCACTATCATGTTAAACATCGCAATTTTTGGTATTGGGGCCATGGGAACTTTATTTGGCAGTCGGCTCGATTCGCTTGCCCATGTCACCCTCTTTGGCAATTGGCCTGAGCAAATTGCAGCTCTGCGCCACGAAGGATTGACCGTTACTCAACCTGACGGCACACAATCGCACCACATGTTAGCCGTCACCAACAATTTACGGGAGATGCCGCCCGCCGATATTGCCCTCGTCTTAGTAAAAAGTCACCAAACCGCAAAAGTGGCGCAACAGGTTGCCAAAATATTACGGCCTAACGGCCTGGCCATCACCCTGCAAAATGGGCTAGGTAATTTAGAAGAATTAGTCACAATTATCGGCAAAAAACGCACTACCCTCGGCGTAACGGCGCAAGGCGCAACCATTTTAGCCCCAGGGCAATTGCGCCATGCGGGGTTTGGCACAACCTATTTAGCCCTCACCCCTAGCCGCAAGAAACAGTTACACGAGGTAGCTGATTTATTCAACGCGGCAAGTATTGAAACCACACTGGTTGATAATCCTGACAGCATTGTCTGGGGCAAACTCGCCATTAACGCGGGTATCAATCCCTTAACCGCTTTGTTAGAGCTACCCAACGGCGCGCTGACGGAAGATGAAACCTTGCGCGGGGTCATGTCCGCGGCCGCCAATGAGGTGGCAAAAGTGGCCGCCGCGTTAGGGGTGCGCTTGCCCTTTAGCGACGCGGCCAGCCGCACTGCTGAAGTTTGCCGCAGCACCGCCACCAATCGCTCCTCTATGTTGCAAGATATGAAGCGTTCTGCCCCCACGGAGATTGATGCGATTTGTGGGGTTGTCGTCCGCTTTGGGCAACGGCTCGGCGTACCAACCCCCGTCAATGAACGATTATTACATCTCGTCCACGCGAAGGAGGCTGGTCGCCGTCCCGCGTTCAGCCTGTCAGCCATTAGCTAGTCAGCATTTAGCTTGTCAGCGTGTCAGTCAGCCATCAGCTAAAAATTCAAAACCACCTGTAAATTATTAGGTGATGGGAAAGTGGAGTCCGCAATCCTTTGCGGACAGCCCGCAAATAATTGCGGACTCCTAACCTAACTCCCCGATTTATTTACGGGTGGTTTTAAAAGCTGACTAACTGAACGCTGACAAGCTGACCGACTGAATAGCTGACACGCTGACCGACTTCCCATGAACATATATAACAATATTGCCGATATTCGCCAAAGCCGTTGGGCTGACCCGCAGTTGAGTTGGGGGTTAGTGCCAACAATGGGCTATCTACACGAAGGGCATATTAGCCTGGTAGAACGCGCCCGCCAAGAAAATGACCGCGTCGGGGTGAGCATTTTCGTCAACCCGACGCAATTTAATGACCCCAAAGATTTAGCCGTCTACCCGCGCAATCTTGAGCGCGACCTGGCCATGTTACAAGCGGCGGGGGCTGATTTAATCTGGACTCCCACGCCAGAGCAGGTTTATCCACCCGAATATCAAACTTATATTACGGTAGAAACCGTCACGCAAGTTTTAGAGGGCGCAGCCCGCCCAGGCCATTTTCGCGGCGTGGCAACGGTAGTGGCGAAATTGTTCAATGTCTTTCAGCCCCACCGCGCCTATTTTGGGCAAAAAGATGCCCAACAAGTCGCCGTTATTAAGCGCATGGTGCAGGATTTGAATTTTAACCTGACTGTCATTAGCTGCCCCACCTTACGCGAAGCTGACGGCCTTGCCATGAGTTCCCGTAATGTCAACCTCACGCCTGAAGCCCGCCAACAGGCCACATGTTTATATCAAGCCCTCTCCGCCGCCAAAGCCGCGTTTGAGCAGGGTGAACGCTCGGCCAACCACCTGCGCCAAATGATGACGGTGGTCATTCAAGCCGCGCCCCTCGCCCGCATTGATTACATAAGCATTACTCACCCTGATACGCTCATGGAACTAGAAACCCTTGAGCAAACGGCTCTCTTTTCGATGGCAGTTTTTATGGGCAAAGTGCGCTTGATTGATAACATGCAGATGGTCAGCTAGTCAGTCTTTCAGCCAGTCAGCACATCTGGAGAGCAACGGTTTTAGACGTTGCACTCCAAAATACCCTTTTTGTAGTAGTACACCGTTCATTTAATTATTAGTATATCCGAACAGACAGGAATGTCTGTTCCACCGTTGGTAGGTCAGACATTCCTGTCTGACCATATACTAAAAACTAAATGAACAATCCAGTAGAGTCTTGTCTAATATTCTCCCCAATTTGGCACATGGTAGATAAACTCATCGCCGTTCAGGGCGATTGGCTACCTGAATATCATTGACCAAGATTAGACAGGATTAGCAAGATTTACAAGATTTACAAACCAAATTACAAAGTAGTATACCACCCAAAATGAGTCAACTGCTCAAAATATTCGAGCAGTTGACTCATCATCAGCCAGTAAGGAGTTAGTTTTGTTTTACTCCGTTTAGGTGTAAAATGCCACAGATTAAAGTCGAGGAGTTAGCATGCCCTTGTGTTAACCAGTGATACACGAAAACGTGTATCACTCCTCACATCTCTGGATTTTTTCGCTTGGAAGGAAGTGCTGATAGCTGCCGCTTTATTCTGTAGCTACATCATCAATGTACCAATAACTATCAAAGAGAATATCAGCGTCCATTTCAAATTGCAATTCAACGGTTTTCCCTGCAAATTTAGCGATATTTGCCGTCTTCTTTGTCCATACTAAAACTTCATCTGAATCACAAAACTCATAATGTGAAGCCACAATTTCAGCCGAGAAAACAGTATCATCAGGATTTGGGTCAACCCAAACGTAGCCTGTATCAGCAAAACAATCAAATTCACTAGATGAAGTTTGATACCAATAAGTTAGCTTGGTGGCCGTGAGAGGAACAGTGAAACGTTGAGTAATAGTTTCGATGCTATCGTTCGGGGGCGATAAACGAGCTGATTTTTGCCCCGTATGAGCAACCGCTGAAATAAACCCACCATCAAAAACCCAGCCAGTTGTGCCAAGTTCGAAACCTGGATTATCAAGGGCTTTAGGAGTTTGGGTAGGGGTTATTGTAGGGCTACTAGTGGAGGTCACGGTAGGGAGTGGTGTATCAGTCGAAGTTGGAATAACATTAGTTGAGGTAGCAGTAGGGAGTGGTGTATCAGTCGAAGTTGGAATAACATTAGTTGAGGTAGCAGTAGGGAGTGGTGTATCAGTCGAAGTTGGAATAACATTAGTTGAGGTAGCAGTAGGACTATTTGTTGCGGTTGCTGTAGGAGGTTGGAGGGTATTTGTGGGAGTTTGAGTGGCTGTGGGACTTACAGTATTAGTTGGGATAGTTGTAGGGCTTGCAGGGACATTCGTTGAAGTAGCATTTGGGGTTGTTTGTGCCGAAGAAATAACCACTGGCACAAAAATAAGGTAGGGGGTCGGTGTGCCAGATTGGGCAAAAGTGGGCTGGTCTGCGGCAAGCCATGACAAACCAATGAGAGTAACAACTAAAGAGAGTGAATACTTGACCATAGAAGAGAGTGAATACTTGACCATAGAAGAGAGTGACAAAAAGAGTCATCTTGGCCTGATGACAAAATGCCAACGGGTCAAGAGGACATAACGGGATAGGTTACAATATCCTTTAATAATAGCATTAATTGTCTACAGAGTCCAATGCCTTCGTTTGATTGTATAGGATAGACTCATAAACAAAGATAAGCAATAAAATTACCAGCATTAAAAATAAAACCGCTGTTAATTCAATTAATTCTATTTAATTTTGTTACCTAAGTTTAGAATAAAAAATTGGAATACAGATTCACGCGGATTTAGACAGATTTTTTTCTTTTGTTTTTTTTAATCCGCGCGAATCTGTGCGAATCCGCGTCCTATACTGCGTTTCAGATGAAAACTACATATTTACGGCCATGTCATTCTGAGCGAAGCGAAGAATCCCTGTAATCTTGGCCTAAAAGTGAGTTAATCGGGGCCGAAAATCGCCTCAATTGGTCAACGCTTGAGGGATTCTTCACTCCGCTTCGCTCCGTTCAGAATGACATGAAAATATGTAAATCTCGAATGAAACGCAGTATAATCTTAAAGGAGTTTGCATGACTGCACAATTTAATCCCACTGACCACCCGCACCGTCGTTACAATCAATTAACAGGTGAATGGGTTTTAGTCTCACCGCACCGCACCAAACGCCCCTGGCAGGGACAGGTGGAGAAATCCGCCTCTGACACGCGCCCACAACATGACCCGCAATGTTATCTTTGCCCTGGCAATGAGCGGGCGGGTGGCCTTAATAATCCGACATACAACAGCACTTTTGTCTTTACCAATGATTTCGCGGCCATTCTGCCTGATACCCCTCCCGCCACCGCCACCGCCGACTCATTATTACGCACCGAAAGTGTGCGCGGCACTAGTCGCGTTATCTGCTTCTCGCCGCGCCATGACCTAACCTTACCTGAAATGACGGTTGAGGCCATTCAACGGGTGGTTGAGGTGTGGGGTGAGCAGGTGGCCGATTTAGGCCAGCACTATCGCTGGGTGCAAGTGTTTGAAAATAAAGGCGCAGCTATGGGCTGCTCCAATCCGCACCCACATGGGCAAATTTGGGCGGAGGATGCCCTGCCCAATGAACCCGCCAAAGAGGACATGCAACAACGCGTCTACTACGCGCAACATGGCCGCCCCTTACTGTTAGATTACGCTCAATTGGAAACGCAACAAGGGGAACGGGTGGTGGTAGAAAATGAGGATTGGTTAGCCATCGTGCCTTATTGGGCGGTCTGGCCGTTTGAAATTCTGCTCATGCCGCGCCGTCGGCACATTTTGCGCCTGCCCGATTTGCAGCCGAGTGAGCAACTCAGCCTAGCGCAAACGCTGAAAGACCTACTGACTAAATATGACAACCTCTTTGAGACCTCCTTCCCCTACTCGATGGGCTGGCATGGCGCACCCACCCCGTTTGCGGAAAATGGCGACCATTGGCAACTCCATGCCCATTTCTACCCCCCGTTATTACGTTCTGCTACGGTTAAGAAATTCATGGTGGGTTACGAATTATTAGCCGAAGCCCAACGTGACCTCACCGCCGAGCAAGCCGCTGACCGCTTGCGAAATTTATCTACGACGCATTATAAAGTGAAAAGCTAACATATTTTGTTAGTCGCTTAAACCATTTTGCTCATTAAAACATTATAAAATCAGTTAGTTGGCTTAAACGAAAAAATCCCCTCAAATTGAGAGGATTTTTTCGTTAGACAAGCCATTATAGCGTTTGAAACGCTATAATGACTTTAATAAACATTAAAACTTTGCCACCATGAATACAGTACATGTGTTTTTGGAGGCATGTATCTCGCTCGTCGTCGTATTTGTTGCAAAACAAACTGAATCGTAACGAAATCAATCTGTTGATTATCGGCCCAATACTTCACTAATTCTAAGGTCGTTACGATATGACTTGCAGGCATAACCAGCGCGAGGATGGCGCGGGCTTTTTGTTCATCTGTAGCAATGACCCAATGGCGTTGTAAGGCAATTGCTCCCGTCATCGCTTCACCATCATCTAAATCTGAGGCCAGGTTGATAAATTGAAGTTCTTCAGTTTCAGATTCTAAAGAAACTATGGTGAGTAACCCACTATCAATCAATGGTTGTAAATTGATGGTTTCTTGTGGATTACGAATAAATAAGGCTTCCGCTTGTTGAACATAGTCGGTTAAGGTGAATATTTTCGGAATATACCTTAAAATATCGCCCATGCAACCCGAAGCATAAAGATTTATTAAACAATTTGCATCTAAAATGAGGTGTTTAGGTTGTAACAAGGGGTAACTCCTAGTTATGCCATGATGTTTTCTAATAAATCAAACCACTCAATGGCATACTCCTCATGAATTTTTTCCACCACCTCACGCGCCTCAACCCGACTCAATTGCAGGTAATGAGCCAATTGCCCTTCCGTAATTAAATGCCTATCCCAGGCTTGCACTGCCAGATACAAATAGCGCACAGGAAATTTTTCAGGTCGCTCTCTTTCTAAATTCAAACCCATATCTTGCTGAGTTTGACGGATTGAAATACCTCGTATTAATTTGTCCTTGATACTAGGGCTAATTAAGGCTAAATCTAATAAGCGATTCAAAAAAGCCTCAAATGAAACCCCATAATAATTTGCCATCGTCAACAAATCAATCGGCGTAATTTTACCTTGAGCTTGCTTTAGGTCATTGTAATGCCGTTTTAGCCCATCAGTAGGCATGAGAAAATAACTAGCAAAACTATCTGCCAACCGTTCCTGATAATTATAGTAGCTAACACTTGGCGCATAACGGTCAACCAGAAAATGCCAATACTCATGAGTAAGGGAATAATTACGGCGTTCAACAGGGTGTAAACAATTAATGGCAATACAACCTCCTAACTGCTCATCAAAATGATACATGCCCGAAAAATGTTGTGATGGTTGCATCTCTAGGTAAAAAATTCGTAACCCCACGTCTTGTTCCAGAATATTTCGCAAGTTATAAATCGGGCCATCACCCAACCCTAAGCGATAACGCTCTTTTTGGGCAATATGCTCTGCGGCTTCTTTATAAGACAAGCCACTCATTTTATAACTTGGGGGGTAATTTTGAATTTGCCCTACCCCTATAAGCTGTTCTAATTCCAAATAATTACGCGACACTTCGGCTAATAAATCAATCGAGCCTTGAATGAGCTGCTTATCAGCCTCACTTGGCTGCTGAGACCCCCGAAATTGCACTTGGAATGGCTCAATTTGTGGGCGAGAGCGCACCAAATCATGCACTTGACAGTTATAAGCCCGCGCCAATTTAATCAACTCACTCGGTTTCAGTCGGCGTTTGCCCTGCTCAATCGCCGTCAAAGTCGTGCGCGCCACCTCAATCACTGCCGCTGCCTCTTCTTGCGTTAAGCCTTTTTTATTACGAGCGAGTTGTAATTCCTTCCCTAATTCTCGTAAATTGAGTGTGTCAAGGATATTTTTCATAACACTTTACGCTCTATGGAATCCAAAGCCGTAGATTTTGACCCATTGCTCAAAGCCTACGGCTTTGGACTCCATATCCCACAATTATTTACAGATGGAAATTATATATTCAAAATCTAACAATGTCAACTATAAATTCAAATTTTCGCCTTAAAAATCTGACAATGTTTATTTTTTCAAGACCGACGAGCTAACAGATTCAAAAAACTGTATTTTACAACCAGCTGTAAACAAAAAATCTCCTCAAATTGAGGAGATTTTTTTGGTCTAATCGTATGTAACCCCTATTCATTGGATGACTAACCATATGAGTTTGGAATAATGTAAATTTGAGAAATTTAACTTGACAAAATGGGGAAAAAATATAGAATGGTTTTTATCTTTATAAAGAGTTTTTTATTAATTTGTAGCATTGATTTCTACAAAGTTATAAATTAATAAAAATTAATTAAGGGAGTTTTATGAAAGCTGTTTTAGTTTTTAGTCTATCTGTAATGTTGGTCATAGTATCTGGTTGTGGTGGGGCACCAAATAATGTCAAGCAACAAACTCTTACTACATCAACAACTAATGTAATTGATGTTAAGCCTCAAAAACCAACTAGTTTTACAAAGGTTGGAGTTGTGCAAGGTACTCCTAAACAACAAGAAGAGTTAATTCAAAAATTACAGGAAAAATTAGCTGTGGAAAAGGAGCAAAAATGAATCGACGGAATTTTTTAACATCTAGCGCAAGCCTAGTTGGTGCGTCTTTGTTAAATCGTCTGCTGATTAACCAATCAGGCTTGGCTGCCGCGCAGACAGTAGAAAAATTACCTCTACGTCAGGTCAAAATAATGTATATTTGTGATGTAGAGGTGCTCAACAGTTCAGATTTAATCAATCGCAAAAACTTTTCCTACACTATCTTACGAAATAAAATGGTAACTCCCATGGCAGGGCCAGGAGCATCCATTTTACAATACTTCGCCTCTTTTGCGGCTGAGGTGGCCTCGGATTATGTTAAAGACAGTGTTGTTGATTGGTTAAAAACATTAACATCTGGTGATAAGAAAACTGCTGAGGATGCAAACACCATGATGAAAAATGGTGGTTTTAACGACTATAGTCAGGATAATGTGTATCTTAGTAATGGCGTTTATTTTTATGGCATAGGACATAAGGATGATTTAAATGTCTGTGCGCCATTTTACCCTCCTACTAATAATACACCAAAAAAGCTAGATGAGCCATTAATGATTGAAGGTCCTGTAGCTTTAGGGTTCTCTTTTGGCTCAAAAGATTGGCAAAGTAAAGAAGTACCACGAGCTGATGGCTTAGTTCCTAAAAGCGGGAATTATGTGCCAGGGCAATTAGAAAAAAGTCTGGAAGAAGCCATGTATGGTGCAACAAAAGCAGGTGGAATTGGAGTAAATTATCAAGTAACAAATGCTAGCCAAAAGCATGGTGAGATAACAATTGCCTCTGTTAAAGATAATAACGATGGTACATATGATACGTTGTTAGCTAAAACTTACGGCATAAATTGGACTTGATATAACTAGTTAGGATTAGACAACCGAATCATTAGGTAATTTACAGTGACTGAACAAAATTCAGTCACTGTTTTTTTACCAATTTTTGAATACATCAACGCAATTTTTACCCAATTCTTTTTGGCAATAGTCAGATCGAAAAACTTATCACGCCGCCAACGACACCAACGGCGCGGGGATAAAAACCATCGGGGGAACTTCAACAGGTTCAAGGTCGCCTTTGTGATTCAATCGCAAGCCTTCCAACCCCTCCACATCGGGGCGATAATAAGCAAAAATGGTGTTGGGGTCAATCTCACAGGCCAGCCGCATAAGGAAAGGATGCACCTCGCGCGGCGCGTTGACATAAATGGGCGGATAGCCCCAGCCAACCAAAACGGGATTGTAACCGCTATAATGCAAGCGGTCAACTAAGGAACTTAAGAAACCTTTACCATTGCCAAAGGTAGGTTGAATGTAAAGTTTTGCCATGGGATAGTTTGTTAGCTAGTCAGCGTTCAGCTAGTCAGCTAGTCAGCAATCAGCTAATCAGCTATTAGATAGAAGTCCGTAAAGGATTACGGACTCCTACCCGATGGCTGACAGCCTGAATGCTGATTAGCTTAACGCTGAACGCTGACTAGCTAACCGCCTCCTGTAACGCGGCCTCAAAAGTGGTGAGGGCTTCATCAATTTGCTGGGCGTTGACCACCAACGGTGGAATCCAACGAATGACATTTTCATAACTGCCACATTTTAATAACAACATATTACGCGACAAACAGCCATTCAATACCGCCGAAGTCGTCGCGGG
>Ga0316608_1000976_pt1 | contig 11870 bp, 12 predicted proteins | sample MIS2016152B_MG_FD_207673 | JGI IMG/M metagenome (GOLD analysis project Ga0316608, IMG submission 207673) | Microbial mat bacterial communities from Middle Island sinkhole, Lake Huron, Michigan, United States - MIS.2016.152B | ecosystem: Environmental > Aquatic > Freshwater > Lake > Sediment... | reverse complement strand
CAGTTGTTCCTGAAATTGCAAGTACCACCCCAGACTGTAGTCCGTGAGCCGTCATCGTAACCTTTGAGGTATCGGCTACAGTCCCGTCATAGTCAGCGATTGCAGTGATTGCCTTTGTCGTCCCTCCGTCGTACCGATATACCTTCGCACTCATTGTCGCGTCTCCGATTCCGCAGTACATATAGTTCTTCGCTTGATACCCAGAGAACGACTGGATGGTATATCCATCTGCCGTAACGTTTCGCACTAGCATTTCTCGCCCACCGATGGTCATATATATCTTTCCATTCGTTACTGCTGAGAACTTTCTATTTCTTTCTTGTGCCGCTGCATCGGGATACTCGTAATACATAGACCCGATTATCGCCGTTTCGTTCGTTCCGATTAGATTCCCGTACGAACTTCCTTCCATTTTCTTTGCGTAGTACTTCACTTTCTCAGCTCCCACCGCCTCTTTCAGTGTGTCGTTCAACGGAGAAACAATTAAGTTCTTTAGGTACGAGTAACCAAACGGAGTGTCCTTCGCGATTTGAACACGCTCTCTTTGTGCGTTCGGTAAATTTTTTAAATAAGTCATAAGCTCATAACAGATAATACAGCAATGTTTGACTTGGCCTGTTCATACAGGTCATAGAAAACCTTCATGTCTTCCGCTTTCCGTCTGTCTCTAAAGTGTGCCAGCGTTGCGCCGTAGTTCAGGATTGGAAGTAAATCCCTGTGGTATCTTGCGTTGTATGGGAGTTGGTCCAGCTGAGACGTAACCATAGTTGGTCGTAGGTTGTACGTCACAATAACACCATCAATCTTCGCTGTTGGTGGAACGCTGATGGTAGTCCCCTCATACCAATAGTTCGTTGTGTCAGCGCGCTTTCCTCGCTCTAGCTCAAACCCAGAGATGTCAGTGACACTCGCAAGAGATTCTATTTCACCAGGAAGGTCAAACCTCATTGTAGAATACAGAGTGTTTCCCATATCAGTTGCGTCGTAGTTCACAGCGAGAGTGATGGTTGTTCCTGTTGCAGACAGTACTGGTTCAGCTTCTTCCTTGTTATCAAATCGCACGAACTCTCCAGCAATAATATCGTGCAGTCCAAGGTTTAATATCACTTGGTTCCCATTCTGTACGTACGATTGCACCGTGTATTCCGGAGCAACAAAGAGGGATTTATAGGTTCGCGTATAGATGTCTGGCCACTTGGCCTGTACCAGTCCTTCAATGTCTGGGCACACCGAGTAGTTTAAATAGTACATATAATCCTCCGGAGTCATTCGCTTAGCCCGTCGAGGTAAGAGTGCGTATGCCTCTGTTATGTTCATTTGTTTGCAAATTAGTTCGTGTATATTATAATCAAGATATAACAAAAAAACAATGATATATGCAAAAATAATCTACCAAAAGAAAAACGAGAACGGGTCCGACATAATCTTCGTTCACTTCTACGGAGACAGACCTAAGTGTGAGAAGTACAGTGATGCAGTTAAGGAAGCTGGAATCCACCCATACGCACTCCTCGCAATGAACAATTTTATGCCTATAACCGATACCCTATTTGTCCTCAATGAATAAACTCTTTCATGATACCTCCAAATGAATATTTTAAAGAACCTTCTTATGTCCTAATTTGTTGTCTTTCAAAACCTCTATTATCCTATCCCTGATTTCTCTTACTTCTTCGGAGGTTTTAGAAAACTCGTAGTTCCTTATATATTCCCTAATTTCAGCAGCCTCTATCGTCTCATCTATTGGGAATTGCTCAGCGAGCATATTAATAGTATCTTGGTCAAGTTCTTCATCGAACTCGTCTGTTATTTCTGCTTGTATGGATTTAGGGCAATACGAATGGTCGTGTTTCATTCTATCACAGGGGTTATATCAGTAGCGTCAAAGGAGATGTATTTCGACATCATACTCTCAAAGTGGTCTTGGTGCATTAGGAATACTCCTTCTGGTCGTTTTTCACTCTTGTTAGGCGTTATCTCAGATTCAATAAACTCAATATACTCTCCATCGTATCCAGTAATAAGGATTGCGTGTGCTCCGATGACTTCTCCATTCCCAGGGATATACAGCCCTGTATTCTCCATATACTTGTAGTTGGTCATTCTGTATTCAGGGAGCCAGCGCCAGTAGACACCAGTATTGATAGGCTTGTTGAGGATGAGCCACTTCTTTGCTACTTTGCAGTCACCATCGATTCTTCGATACTCAGTTTGTGGGTATCCTTGTGGGTTCTTGTGGAACTGCTTCTTTGCGTTCTGTATAAAATCACCAGCCTTCCTTTTCCCACCCGTTTGCATTTGAAGCTCCCATTGTGCCTCAGCGTCGAGTATAATAGCTCGTCCGTGTTCTATTGTGTTCTCTATGCTCGCACGATAAGTTTCTGAGTACGCTGTACATGCCCCCTCTGATTGTTTGTACATAAAGAAACCAAGGTTATTAGCCTTAGTGTATATACTCTTTTTCGTTGGAAACTCTTTGACGAGTGGTGAACCTGCGATGTAATCCCTGTCATCTGGTTCGTCCATCGCTCCTGTTCCAAACTGTATACCTGAATTAAATTTCTCTTTAAGCTTAGCGATGGAGTCGAGGATTGAAATAGTCATTAAACAACTTTAAATAATAGCTCAGCAAACTTAGGAGCATTGATGAGAAACAATAAAACAACGCCAGTTGCGTGCAACCAGAGTATATTCTTTACTGACTGATGTTTCCCCTCCCACTTTTCTGCGAAGCGTGTAAATTCAATCTCATGTTCTTTCTTCCATTTCTCAATAGCTGATACGTCTTCATCTATATCGTTTATCATCGTGAGTATTTCGTTCATCTTAGAGATAATAACCGAATGGCCCTCAGCGTTCATCTTCTCAAAAGACTTGAGTCTCTCATCAAGTACAGCTAATAGTGTTTTTTCTTTTTCTGTCATGCTTTAAATAACTGAGGAAATAGAAGTATGAGGATTGATTTCACGACTGACCTCGCTACTGCCATTCCTAGTGATACAAATACAACCTGTGTCCATACGCCATCATAGATTTGCAAAAGGATAGCTCCAGCTTCTACGACAAATACAGCGATAAAGGTTGTAAAGAAAGACCGAAGTTCATTGATTATTTTATTTTTCATCGAGTTTTTTTAGTTATGAATGGTTTGTCTGATGTTCTGCTTCGACCGAGCCAGGTTCGCACCCAGTCAGCAAGTCGAGCTCCTGCCCAAACTTTCTTCACCGCTTCGTAGCGTTTAAAGGTCGGTTTCGTTTTATCTATTTCCATTATTATTGGATTAAAAGCAAATGAATTATACCATAAAAAACTTGCAGAACAAAATGAAAAAGAACAAAATCATTATGAGTTTATTCTATTGCCTCGGGAGCAACTACATAAAACTTGAGTCGCATATATGACCCTGCTCGCACTACAGCCTCGGCTTTAGTGTTATTTCTTTCCACCTTTTTTTGTACCACATTTTGCCATGTGAGTTTTGTTAAAAACTAATTAAAAGTTATTGGAAAGTAAAATAGAATTTGCTCCTTGTGCTTCCTCGCTAATAGTTCCAATAACCAGCTTTCCAGTAGAGTTTCCATCAACTGTTAAATACGAAAGTAGGACGTTTGTCGAAGAAATAGAAATTATCTTTGGATTCGTTGTTGAATTCAACGTTGAGAATGTCGCATCGTTTGTAGTTCCGACTATATTTGACGTATATGCCCCAACAGAAACAGTGCCTGCGTAAGAGTTTGATGGATTTGTATATGCGGAAACGTATATATTAGACCCAAGAGTGCAAGATGATGTACTTTGGACGGTTGTACTCTTTATCGTTGTAAGTGTCCCTGCGGTTATAGTAGTACCGCTGTGTGTAAATGTTTTTGCCCTACAATTAGCAACGGATACAGAGGAAGTAACAATAAAAGCTCCATCTTGTTTGCTTGCAATAGAATATCTAGTCCCAGTTAAGTCTGAATCAGATATCTCCGTGCCAGCAGTTATTGTCGTACCGCTAATAGAAACGATTTTTACTTTTGTTCCGCTCTGGTCATAAGCAAATGCCACGAGAGATGCTGAGATTTGCTTACTTGTAAACCATCCCAGCGACCCAGTTACGACAAGTGCTCCAGTTCCAAAAGTTACGACTGTACCGCTTACAGATGCAGCCTGTGCGGCAATATTAGTATTGCTATCACCTCTGCCAGAAATAATAAATCCACTAGATGTCCTTGCAACTGATAAATATGTTGCACTAGTTATATATGACGATGCATATGTAAGCCCGAGAGTTATTGACGTACCAGAAACAGTCCCAACTTTACATTGTACTGCTCCACCAGACTCCCATGCCAATACGAAACTCCCGGAGCTAAGTGCTGTGAGTACATATGTACTTGGGTTCTCTGTAATGACTGATGCGCTTCCAAGAGTTATAGTTCCACCAGATATTGTTCCTATCCTAACATAACACTCAGTTGTTGGAGAGGTGGTTTTATATGCAATAACTATTTTGTCAGTAGTAAGAAATTCTACTGAGAGCATAGTTATATTGCTTGGAAGTGAGTTTGCGGCCGCAAAAGAGACTGAGTACGTCATGTTCTAAGAAAAGTTAAGAGTAGAAGCTCCATACCATGCCGCTCCGTCCCAATAGAAAGAAATAATATCAGTTCCAGAGTTTGTAAGTGTTGGAGCTGCACCACCAGCCCATTTAATAGAACCTGTTTCTGTGGCCCATGTTTTTGTTGCAAGACCTCCATTAACGATTTTTAATTGATAGTTCGCAACTTTTACGTTGGTCGTATCGAGTGTTATAGTCATCGTGTTCGCAGTGAGTGTAACCTTTTGTTTTTGGTCTGTGCCGAAGTCTACCGTGAACGAGCCAGCCTTCGACCCATTGTCTAGCTCCTGAGTGAATCCAATCATCCCAACTCCAGTAATGTTCTTATCTGTAGCGTCGAGATTTCCACCGAGCTGTGGAGTTGTATCGTTTACGATATCAGAAAGCTTTCCATTGAACGTTCCCCAGTCTGTCTGAGACAAGTATCCATCAGCGTTTACAGCAGCCGCTCCTAGTTTGGATTTAATCGTTGACTGTGTCTCGTCTCCAGTGTTTGTATTGGTTACATTATTTAATGCTGTTATGTTGCTATGAATGTCCGTAGAATATGTACCTGCTACTTGTTTCCCATTAAATGTAGACCAATCTGCAGCACTTAAAACTCCCCGGTTTGTAGCACTTGCCGTTGGTACATTAAGTGTTATTACTGGCGTTGTTGTCCCTGTTACGACCGTAGATGATAGGTCCGTCCCAGTTGTTCCGATGGTTAAAGCTGATACGTTTGTCACCGTTCCAGTAATGTCATCAAGCATAGCAAATGTTCCAGTCTTTGCTGGTATGGTATTGGTGTACGAAGTAGCGGAAGTGTTTGCAACAGAGATAGTGTTTACCCCAGTGCTCGTCCCTTTCATCGCTGCCTTATCTTTGTCGAAAGTTTTAAGTCCCGTCACTGATTGCGGTGTGGCAAGGAGCATGTCTCCAGTTCCAGATACCGTTCCCCATGTAACGTCAGTTCCGTCGGACTTAAGGACGAGACCAGTACTTCCAATCGGCAATCGTGCCGTAGTGTTGCTCGCATTTCGCACGATGATATCTCCTCGTGTCGTCATTGGGTCAGCGAATCCAGCAGGGTTGTTTTCCCATGTAGCGTTCCCACTCGCGTCACTCGTTAGCACCTTACTTGCGGCAGCTCCAGTTGTAATCTTTACGGCTGGGATTTCTAGTTTTCCAGTCTTATCGAACCCAGCCAACTTTGCATTAGCCTCTGTTTGGATTTGCAATACATCGGCAGTTTGACCTGTAGAGTTTCGTCTAAATACACCAGCTATCGTGTCAGTCGTAGGCGTAACAGCCACAAAACTCGTGGCCGATACTGATGTTGGGGTTATTGCCCCGAGGCTTAGAGAGATAGCTGGTGTTGTTGTTGATGTTGCCACTGTTCCAGATATCCCATTCGCTGTTGTAACCGACACATCAGTAACCGTCCCTCCACCACTTGTTACTGCAACGAATGGGTCACCGACAGCACCAGTTCCAGTGATAGTAACACCATCGCCTACTTGGTCTCCAGAGTTAGTTCCGCTTGTATTACTAAGGACTGTTAAGTATCCAGAGGTAACAAACTTATGAGTCGTCGACGTATCGCTGATATCGTCTGCGTCGAGAACCACGGCCCCCGTGTCTCCGTTTACAGATGCCACTCCAGCTGTGATTGATACATCCCCAGACCCCAGCAAGGATTGAGAGTTTATCGTTTTAATATTCGTACCAGACACCAGCACGTCTTGTTTCCCAGATAAGTCCTGGTCCCCAGTATTAGTTCCAGATAGGTTGTTTAACTTCGTTCTATCTGCACTTGCCATCCCAACAGAGACTATGTCCGTAGGGGTTGTGTAACCATCAAGGTCTGATGTCGCAGATGTTACTGCGATTCGGTCGCTTGCATTAGCGGTTACTTTCGACTTGTTTCTCCATCTGATTCCCATGTTGTAAAAATTAATCACGAATATTATACATTATTTCTTGTAAAACAAAAACAAATTATTTAAAATAAAACCGTGCTTATCTGACCCCGCTAGGAACACTCAAAACAGCCAAGTGCGGGACTCAAGCTCTACACTATCCGCAGCAACTTCGGTTCCTTTGGGTTCTATTAGATGATGACGGCTCCTTGAAACTCGCTCTGTTGCATTAGCCAGTTGTAGTGATTGTAGATAGAGTTGTCGAGTCCTTCGCTCCCAGCGCTCCGTGTGTATTGCCTTGAAAGACATTGTGATTGGAGTTCTGTGTCGAGGTATGTATTGAGTGTTATTTGCACCATATACCCGAGTAGGTTACCGTAGTTGTAGTTCACCTCAGTGTCATACTTTGTAATAACGCTATACGTCTCTATGGGTTCAGTTTGTCCTGGAAGGACGATTGATTGTTTAATCATTTGATTGGTTGGTTAAAAAATAGTTTTCCAAATTCCGTTTACATTGACCTGTGCACTAGTAACAGATTTCCAGTTATCGTTTACATTTAATTGTATTGCTGTGACCGTCTTAAAAACGTCTGATATATTAACTTGCCAGTTCGTACCAGTTCCCCCACTCGGTGCAGGGTTGGTTACAAAAGGTCTCCCGAGATACGTCCAGTCCATCGTCTGCGTATTGATTGTATCCTTCGCTGGCACATCTACAAAAGACCTCCCTAGATATGTCCAGTTCATAGTTTTTAGGTCTGTGCTTGTAGGGATGCTCATATTATGCCTGACTGATGCTCATCGCATCTATTATTAAACTCGGAGACCCTGTCGTTTCATACGCCTCGATTTCTAGCTCTATCACCTTATTCTCCGTGGGTGTGAAAGTGATAGTAAGCTGTTGCTCGTCTGTCGTATTAGTTGCAGTAGCCACTACGTCCGTGTCAACTCCTGATACTTGCATTCCTCTACACACCAGCTTTGCTATCATAGCCGTAGCGTCTGACTTCTTTACCCAGATTGAGGCAGTGACTAGAGCATTTGCGTTTACGGCTACTCGTGCCACTGGGAACTTAAATGGATAGGTGACCGTTCGTTGTGTCCCCGCTCCATCAAAAGTGAAATACCATTCCTTCCCTGAACCGTTTGTGATGGTTGAGGTTCTGTGTGTTCCTTTGACTCCTTCTTCCCAGTAGGCAGCGTTTCCGTTGTAGTCGTCGATGGCTATGAAACTACTTTTAAATGCTGTATATCCTTGAGCTATTAGGGGGTCGTTTGTTGATGTAACTTTATTTATAACCAAATTACTACTCGATGCAACATTCGCAAATGCGCCCGCAGCATTACTGCTAGTCACCTTATTGATTTTATTTTTATCTTGCGTTCCTTCTGTATATATATGGAAATTGTTCGCATCTGATTTTTGTATTTCGTTGATAGTTACCCCAAATAACGCAGTGTTAGATAGCCCCAATCCATATACATTATTTGAAGTATTTTTAATTGTCACAAAAGAATTATCTGCGTTATTGAGTCGAAGCCCAGACGTAGCTGATGAAAGCAGGTTCCCAGCTGTGACAGTGCTCCCATAAGCTGAAATAAAAACATCCTGTCCGGCACAAAAAGAACTTTGTACTACATTTAGCTGTGATAATGAAGGAGTCCACACTATACCAGTTGAACAGTTGCTCGCAATAGGGACGCTGAAGTCGCAATCACTAGCTGTACCTGCTGTACCTACAGCTTGATTATAGTTCACCCCACCGATATGACTCGTTTTAATATAACTCTTTCCACTCGCATACAATCCATACCCATTCCCATTCTGCCCATCAAGTATAGTCTCCCCATCTCTTGTATCCGTTCCCGTGTCCCACCCACCAGAGTATTCTATAAGATTCCCAGCCGTACCAGAGTCGTTGATTATTTCTATTTGTGTCGAACTCGCAGTCGCCAGTACCGTCTTTATCGTCTCTCGTCTATACAGAGGCACAGTCTCAGTCACACCGTAGTATCCTCTACCAGTTCCGTAGCTCGTTGCGTAGTTGTTTATCTCTATCTCCGTCCCATTGATACACTTGATACTGCACCACGGTTCGTCTGTGTCGACTATCGTTGCATTACTACTCTTTCCTATGAGGGAGTTGAGAGTGATTGCATCGGCTGATGATGGTGCTTTTGAGGCGAAGATGTTGTCGAGAAAGATTGTAGGCGTTCCTGGGTCTATTGTCGCACTAAGTGATACAGATTGGATAGAGCTACTTAAAGCACTTCCATTATCCCACACTATCGGATACCAAATATTTGATGGGAATATTGCTAGAGCTGGGATGGGGATTGTATGCACTACTGTATCTCCTATTGTATCCGAACAAAGCCTTAACGTAAGATTATTTGCCACAACCGCTACACTACTTGTCTTTATCCAAAAGCATATTTGTTGATATGCGGATAAATCAATAACGCCAGTTGCTTTGTACCCAATCTTCCCAGTTGTAAATCCTGATGCAACTGTGAGTGTTGCACTGGTAGCTCCCTCTTTTCTCTCTCCGTTTGTATTTGCCGTAACGTTTGCACTCGGTGTCCATGCAGTCTCACACAAATCAATATTCTGCGTCACAGCACTTGCCAGTGTCACCGTTCGTGACAGGTTCGTGAATGTCGCATTGACCCCTGTGTTCACAGGGTCTGGACTCTTGGCTATCTTGATTACATCTGCTGGTGCGATTCGAGCAGCTGTTGCACCGTTTGTAATAGTCTTCCAAGCAGTACCCCAGCTTGTTCCTGCCGAGGCATCATTCCCGTTGATGTGGTCTACATAAAAAGTACTCATACTATGCGGTGTATTGTAAATAAATTGTACCTATCGGTGTTGTGTTTGCAGTTGGTGGAGTAGAAGAAGTACCATAGCAAATTCCTACCACCTCAGCATTCGTAGCTGTTCCGTGGTCTGCTGTGACGATTGCTCCAGTGAATGTATCACCAGCCTTATTTGCTGGCGTGTATCCCAACGCATCCTGCTTCCCATTGAATGTATCCCAGTCAGTCGTCGTGAGATACCCACTGTTTGTCGTGTCAGCAGGTTGTGTGGCTATAGTGTGTTGTGCCAAGGTCATGTGGTAGTACTCGTCTGTCTGTCCACCGTCTATCCCCGTAAGGGAGTTGTGAGCTGTTGTGGCTGATATGCTGGTTGAGATAGTATTCCCAAATACCTGTTGTGCCGACAAGAACTGACATCGCCCTTTGACACTGTTTGGTCTATTTGTTGTGCTCCAAGTAAGTTGGTATACAGCGACTCCTTCTGCCACAACCATCCCTGGACTTGCTTGAAACCGTTCCGCAATTGCGAGAGCAGAGGTTGTATAACTTCCCCGACCCTGCATAATAAACATTCGAGTAGGAGAAGTCGTTATCTCTGGGTCTGCCTCTGCGTTTGCCACAGAGTTGCTGAAAAAGACGTACGTGTTTACAAATCGGTTTGCTGCTGATTGCGTTGATGTTCCATTTAAATCATATTCAATGTATCCGTATGTTGGACCAGCAGAGGTTGTGTACTTGAAAGGCATATCCGATAGCTCCCATTTATAAGTACTCGCGGCAGTTCTGTACAGATTATAGTATGCAGGCGTTGCTCCGTCTGGGTCTGTAAAAGCTGATGGGTTAAACCATAAGTCCTCGTCACAGAACCGAGTGCCGCTAATTCCAAACGTCTTGTTTGCAGGTGTATCACTTCCCGCTGTAAGTCCAGTAATAGTTCCAGGCAAGGATATAGTTGTCCCTTCTGTGAAGTGGTGTTCTCTGTGATATGCTCGGTCTATCTGACAAGTGTGTCGTTCGTCAGCCATAACGTAGTTAGGAGTCATTGTGCTATCAAAGTAGATAGTACAGACTGGAACCTTTGTGTCATTAAGTGTCCAAGCTGAACCAGAAACAACCGCCCCAGTTGTAGAGTCGATATAGATATAGTACAGCGTTCCATCGACAGGACTTCCTGTTGGTACGATGTCTACCGTCTTTCCACCAGTAATAGTATGTTTAAGCCCTGCTCTGTAATAACTCCAAGTGCTTGCAGCACCAAGAGTAAATGTCTTCACTCCATCAAAAGAGAGAGTGGTTTGTGTTCTGTTTAAAAATCCGTATCGATTTACATCGACTGGAAATACTTTGTCCTGTGTATCGACATAGCTGGTCAATGCGTAGTTTTCAATGTTCTCGGCAAAATCAAAGTATTTTCCTGTGTTGTCCCATACCGGAATCTGTCCTGTAACAGAAAGCGGTGTTCCGTTTACATCTGACAAATCTTGTAAACGAGAAACGATGTTTGGAATAATACTTATTCGCCCCTGAGAAACGTGTTTATATTCACACATTCCCACATTTATGATGTAGTTTGGGACTGTTGGGAATGTCTTTGTGAGTCCACCAGTAGTAGAAACATAAACAGGTTTTCCTTCATCAAGTGCTGATGTATTAAGCCCAGTAAGCGTTCCGTTCTTTAAAACGTATCCATACGCATTGATAGCTATATCTGTCATAGCCAATCCAACGTATGCGTATGCTGCTGGCGTTGTAATATCTGTTGTCCCAAATGCTGTCCATTGCCCAGAAGCAGATATAATAGATACTAGCGTTCCTTTTAAAATAATAGCCCCTGTTTCGTTTTTTCCATAAATAGAGAGGTCAGACAGCTTTGCCACGAATGGGTCTGCTACGCTCCCTACTCCTGTAATCGTTACACCATCTGCCACTTGGTCTCCTGTGTTTGTACCACTTGTCGATTGCACTACTGCGAGTTCGTCATCAGTTAATAGGTTCTCATTGTCTACTAACTGCCAAGTGAGCGTTGGGTTTGCAGGGTCGGTGCTATCAACAAGGATATGACTATCCGTTGAAGATATTGTATCAACAGTTCCGCCTCCCCCACCAGTCGCACTAACGATTGGATTGGCCGGGTCGGTACTGTCTACTGAGATTCCAGTTCCTGCTACGATTGTTTCAACCGTGCCAGTACCGCCACCGCCAGTAGCGTATTCCCACTCGTTCGTTGCAGCGTTATACTGAAGAACCTCCCCGTTTTGGGGAAGGTCGTCCTCTATCGCAATACCGCGAATTCTGAAAGCGTCTAGGTCTGTTCGTGCCATGATGTGTCTAGTCCGATTAATTTATACCGTCGAACCAGGTCATGCTCCTTGTCTCTTAAGAGTCGCTCCTTTTCAGCAATGGCGATTAAAACAGAGGAAGCACTTCTGGTTTCGTGCGCTATGCGCTTAAGTTCTATGTCTTTGTTTTTTATTGCCTCTACTACAGCTTGTTCGGAAAGGAGTTTCTCCTCATTAAGTTTTTTAATCTCTCCCTTTATCGTTG
>Ga0316608_1000975_pt1 | contig 11872 bp, 7 predicted proteins | sample MIS2016152B_MG_FD_207673 | JGI IMG/M metagenome (GOLD analysis project Ga0316608, IMG submission 207673) | Microbial mat bacterial communities from Middle Island sinkhole, Lake Huron, Michigan, United States - MIS.2016.152B | ecosystem: Environmental > Aquatic > Freshwater > Lake > Sediment... | reverse complement strand
TTAGTTTCGAAATATTAACAGTTGCAATCTGATGTCCAAAGTATTCAACTCCTGCAAGCCATCGAAATTTACGCCCTGAGATATTGCCTTGAAAATCAGCTTTTATATGATTTAATTTCCTCTCGTGCCGGTAATACATTCGGGAAATGTATTCGGGACTATCCTTATCTTCAAAATTGGGGTTATAATATGCCTCATATCCATTAAATCCATAAAAATCGAGAGCTTTTTCGGTAAAAAGATCATATTCTAAAGTGGTACGAATTCGAGGAATAAGATATTCCGAATCGTAAATAATTTGATTTGTTCCACTGCCTTTGGTGGTTCTGGACCATTCCAAATAAAGGGAGTGGCGGTACATTGGGTAAGAAGCCCCATCGCCATAATCATAAAAATTTGCAAGGGCCCCATAACGAAATCCCAAATCGGAATCGAATGCAATAGCTGGTAAAGCCCCAAAATTGAACCCGGTTTTTTTCTTTTCCTTCTTTATTGTATCAATCTGGTTACTTTGAGAAAAGGAAGCGTTGATAGTAAAAATAGCTGCAATTGTTAGTACTATTCCTTTAAAGAATAAGTCGGATCGAAAATATTTCTTCTTATAGGGATTTCTGAAGGGAAAATGCATAGCTGATTTTATTGAGAAATTTTTACGATCAAGTTAATAAGAAATTAGAAGAGTTCTTCCCGATTTTGGAATAAAACTAATTGCTAAATTGCCTATTTAATCATAGTTGAAATTAGTTTATCTTTCATTTAAAATTAGGAGTTTTTAATTTAAACACAATATTACAAAGGCTAAATTCGATATATTTTTCCTCTTATAAACATAATACATTTATTATGAAGCTGCTGAAAAAAATAGCATTGGGATTATTTATACTCTTACTGATTTTGGGATTAGCTGTTGTATTTATAGTTAAAAATATTGCTGGCAGAGCCGTTCCCGATTATTCGAAAGCATTTACAATAGAGGGGTTGAAAGATTCTGTCAGGGTGTATCGTGATTCATTTGCTATTCCTCATATTTATGCCCAAAATCAAACCGATTTGTACCGTGTTGCCGGTTATCTTACTGCCCAGGACCGACTTTGGCAAATGGACCTTTTACGGCATGTCACGACAGGCAGATTATCTGAAATTTTTGGAGAGGATTTACTCGAAGCAGATATTTTGATGAGGTCCCTTCGAATTCCGGAAAAATCCAAAGGAATATATGAGGAATCTCCACCTGAGCTTAAGATTCTTTTTGAAGCATACAGCGACGGAATCAATCAATTTATGGAAAATAATAAATCAAAGCTGCCCCCGGAATTTAAAATTTTAGGTTATGAACCAGAGCCATGGAAGCCAGTTCATTCCTTTAATCTAATAGGCTACATTGCTTGGGATTTAAATGGCTCATGGAATTCGGAAATTGTTTTGCATAAACTGAAAAATAAACTTGGTGAAGCTAAAATGGCAGAACTGATTCCGTCCTTTGATTCAACCCAATCTGTAATTTATTCTTCGTCTAAAGAAAAAAAGGCTAACAGCAATTGGGGATCAGAGTTTATTTTGGCCAATCAACAAATGCAGGAACTTGGATTATCTGTTTTTCATGGTTCTAATAATTGGGCGGTGAGTTCTGAGCATAGTCAAAGTGGTAAGCCGTTACTTGCCAATGATATGCATTTAGGCCTAAACGCTCCGGGAATTTGGTATCCGATGCACCACGCAGTAAACGGCGAATTGGATGTAACCGGAGTTGTTTTACCTGGCGCCCCATTTGTAATCTCAGGACATAATAAAAAAATAGCCTGGGGATTAACGAATGTTATGAACGATGATATTGATTTTTATAAGGAAGAACTGAATCCATCCAATAGCAATCAATATGCATTTAATGGCATTTGGAAGAATCTGGAAGTTCGTAAAGAAAAAATTGCGATAAAAGGAAAGGATACAATTACGAAAACTATAAAATTCACACATCGTGGACCAATTATCTCGTCGTTAAAAGGGATATCGGATGAAACTATTTCGATGAGGTGGTTAGGAAACGAATGGAGCAATGAAGTTAGAACAGTTTACCTGTTGAACAGAGCTGAGAACTGGGATGATTTTAGAAATGCAGTCAAGTCGTTCATTGCCGTCAGCCAAAATATTGTTTATGCAGATACCGCCGGGAATATAGGAATGTATTGCTCCGCCGGGATTCCAAAGCGGAAAGGTCCGGCTTGGGATATTTTGCCGGGTAATACAGATGAATACGACTGGAAGGGATTAGTTCCTTTCGATAGTCTGCCACATTACTTTAACCCGGAAAATGGCATTGCTGTTTCTTCGAATAATAAAACAGCTCCGCTTGGTTATCCCTATTACATAAGCTATTGGTACGATCTGCCTTTTCGATATAATAGAATAAGCACCATGTTAAATGCCAAAGAAAAGCATAGTCCGGAATCGTTTCGGGAGATTCAAACAGATTTTCATTCGACAAATGTAGCGTATTATCTACCTATTCTTTTATCAATTTTGGAGAAGGCTAATTTCTCAGGTTCAGAGCAAACTACCCTTAATTTATTGAGAAATTGGGATGGCAATATGGCTGCCGATAAAGCTGTTCCTGCAATCTATGAAACTTTTTTTATGAAGTTTGTAATGAATGTATTTCAGGATGAGATGGGAGACACAATTTACCGGGAATTTCTCGGTGATAAAATACTGGTTAGAAATGCGGTTCATCGTATCTGGAAAACCGGAAATTCAGTTTATTGCAATAACATTTTTACAAAAAATAAAATTGAAGGATTTGATGAAATGGTTATTTCTTCATTCAAAATGGCGGTAAATGAATTGGTTGAAAACTACGGAAATAGTACTGAAAAATGGGAATGGGGCAAACTCCATACAGTATCTATCAATCATCCATTAGGGAAGGTTTGGATCCTGAACAAACTGTTTAATCTCAACCGTGGGCCTTTTTCTGTTGGAGGGTCCTTTCATACGGTAGAGCCATATTCATATAAATATACAATGCCTTTCGAGTCGACTCATGGAGCTTCGCAAAGACATATATATTCTTTAGGCAACTGGGTTAATTCTTTGGTTGTTATTCCAACAGGGATTTCGGGAGTTCCTGCCAGTGATTATTATTGTGACCAAACATCCTTGTACTTGAATAAAAAATATAGAAATGATTGGTTTTCGCGAGAGAAGGTAGAGCAGAATGCAAAATACACGATTGTGTTAAAACCTTAAAGCTATTTTTTCATCATCCATGCTGTAATGCCGGCATTTTGCATAACTTTTAATTTTTTGAAGGCTTCCGTTTTAGTGGCAATTGGCGATAGGCCTACAAAGCTGTATTCCCCTTTTTTATAAACTATTTGAGTATCATATCCTTTTAATTTGAGGTCGGCAATAAAGCGATTCGCATTTTGTGGCTGCACAAATGTTCCCAGAATAATATAGTAATTAGAGCCGGCAGTTTTTGCAAGAGGTTGTTGGTTTGAAACAAGCGGAGCCTTCTTTTCAGTCGATTTGGAAGCGGCAATAGATTTCTTTACCGGCTCTGCTTTATCGGGTGTTTTTGTTGCTTTTGGTTTAGGGGATTCCTGTTTTACAGATGGTACATTCGAACTAGTTGAATTAGGAGCCATGTCCTTTTTTATTTCAGTTTTTCCTGATTCTGTTTTTTCTGACGCTTTGTTATCCAGGATAATTGTTTCGTTTTTGACCTGTTGATTTTTGCCAAAAAAAGTTTTGAGATCGGAGTTTTTGAAAAAAGCAAAATATAGAATTGTAATTATCAATCCAACTACCAGTATAATAAGAGATTTTATCTTATAACCAGGTCTGACACGACGTGGTTTGTAATTGTAACCGGATAATGCATCCTGATCTTGCGATACATTTTGATCCATTGTTGTCTCCATATTATCAGAGGTTTTGTTTTTGTTATTTTCAGGGACATTTTCAGCAATGTCTTTAGAATGATGTAAATGGCCTGATTTTTCCTCCTGATACGGAAGCTTGGGTAAAACTGTTTCATTTATTATTGGTTGAGGTTCAGTTATCTCAGCGTTTGGACTATTAATTTCTGCAATAGTAGTTGGTGTAAACTGAATCTTATCATTTTCATCCAATGTTAGCAACCCCAGTGGACTTATAACACATTTTTTTTCTTTCATAAGTTCTTTCTGAACTGAATCGGAAAAATTCTTAATCATTTTTAATGCATGAGCTTTATCAATTTTCAGTTTCTGCATTAAGTGGTCAACTAATAAACTGTCGTTAAATTTCAAATATTCGTTGAAAATTGGCGTACTGTCAGTTAACGATTTCATCATAAAAGCGCCAAATTCCGGAATCATTACCCGGGTGTTTTCTTTAAGGAGCAGGTAAATTTCTTGTGGTATCATGGCTTTTATTTTGTTGTATGTTATTGTTATACAATTTACTGAATTCTAATTACAATTCCTATTGGGATGCAATTGGTTATATTAAATTTTTGTTAATTTATAATTGATCAATCAAATTTGTTTATATTTATCTTGTTTAAAAGTTGCTTTTGAAATAAGAAGAAAAAACAAAAGCTTATTTGAAAAATCTTTATGCGATTTAGTTATGAATTATAAAAAGTATTTAGGCATCGATATTGGTGGTTCAGGTATTAAAGGAGCCATAGTAAATGCAAAAAACGGTGAATTAATAACCGATCGGTTTAGGGTTCCAACGCCAAATCCTTCAGATCCATCAAGTGTGGCTAAAGAAATTAAAAAGATAGCTGAAAACTTTAAGTGGAAAGGATCAATAGGGGTTGGTTTTCCTGGAGTTGTTTTAAATGGGGTTACTAAAACAGCCGCTAACATTGCTAAAGACTGGCTTGATATAAATGCCGAAGAATATATTGAAAAGGCGACTGGCTGTCCTGCCTATGTTTTAAATGATGCCGATGCTGCTGGTTTTGCCGAAATGAAATTTGGTGCAGGTAAGGGGCATAAAGGATTGGTAATGCTTTTAACCATTGGCACCGGAGTAGGAGTAGTGATGTTTACCCGTGGAAAATTAGTCGCTAATTGCGAAATGGGGCATGTGATTATGCCAAATGGACAGGAAGCCGAGAAGTATATGTCGGATGGTACCCGAAAAGATTTAAATTTAGGATGGGACGAATGGATGAAGCGCATTGATGAATATTTGAATTATGTTCATTCTTTGTTTTGGCCCGATTTAATTATTATTGGTGGAGGGCTTTCGAAAAAATTGGATCCTAAGAATTTACCTTTTACAGTCCCTGTAAAAGTTGTTCCTGCGGAACTTTTAAACGAAGCTGGGATTATAGGTGCTGCTGTAGCTGCCCGGAAATTGAAATTTAAAGCATTAGAAGAAAAAGAATAATTTCGGTTTACCAGTTTATTAGACCACACTCTTTTGATTAAATTCAAAAGAGTGTGGTCATTTTGTTTTTTATAATTATTGTTTTATCGATGATTGTCTGATGATAAGCTCGTGTCGCATCACTATTGTTTGAGTGAGAGATAGGTTTTGAGTGTTTGTAAGATGATTGATCAATGTTTGAGCTGTCATTTCGCCCATTTCAAATCCTTTGTAATCGATTGTGGTTAGATTAGGTTCCACCAGAGCCGAAATTGGGTCGTTATTAAACCCTCCAATTAAGATTTCCTGCGGAATTTTCACGCCGTTTTTCTTTAATTCGAGCATACAACTTGCAGCACAAAAATCGTTAGTTACAAATATTCCATCTGGTTTTTTGAGAAGTTGAAGAATCTTTTGAGCGGCTTCAATACCATCTTCCATATTTAAGTTGTTGATAATAATATTCATGGGATTAAATAATATTTTATTGTCGGCCAGTGCTTGTTTATAACCTTCAAACCTTTCTTTATAAACATTGCGGTTCAGATTGCCGGTAATATGAAAAATATTTTTGCTACCCTGGGAGATTAAGTGGCTTGTCATATCGTAACCAGCCCTAAAATTATCAATAATAACAGCGGAACATTTTTCGTGCGAAAACACCCGGTCAAAGAATATAACAGGAATGTTTTTCTTCATAAACGGCTCGAAATGCGAAATGTTCTCGCTGTTGTAGGCAAGTGAAACCATTAACCCATCAACCCGGCTTTGAAACATGGTAGCGGCATTTACTATTTCTTTCTTCTCTGATTCCAGCGATTGACTGATAATAAGGTTGTAGCCGCAATTGTTTGCTACCTTTTCCATTCCTGCAATCACATCCGACATAAAACTGCTGTTAAACCTTGGGATTATCACCCCGATGGTATTGGTTTTTTGCAATCGAAGGCTGCTGGCAAAAGTATTAGAGCGGTAGCCAAGACTTTCTGCCATTTCCTTTATCCGATCTTTAGTTTTTTGACTAATAGAAGGGTGATTTTTTAGTCCCCTGCTCACTGTTGCCGACGAGAGATTAAGAAGCCTTGCAATATCGTATATGGTAACTTCTTTACCGGTATTCATTTAGTAAAATTATTATGTGAAATAAAATAACCAGTTCCATTGATAAATATTATGATTTTACTGAATTGAGAATATTTAAATTATTGACTTTAATATTTTTAATTAGTATATAATTACTTAATTACCACTGATTATTCGATATTTTTCAATGTATTATTTGGTTTAAATGTCATCTATAAGGTTAACGAGAAACAAAAATAATAAAATTACGCAATCGGTTGCATTATTAATTTAAGTTTTATAAGTTTGAGCGGTTTAATTCCGAATTAGAAATTTGAAGTAGTATGTTTAATTCCCTCAAAATAAATACCATCCTATATGAACTTTTTCACTTGTAAAAGATTTAAAAGTACCTTGGTTGTAATTGTTTCATTGTTTTTTCTTTGCTTATCAACCGTTTTATATGCCGAGGATGGATATCGTTTATGGTTGAGATATGAATCAGTTAAGGATGTTCAAAAATTAACTTCTTACAAGGAATTGATAAAGGATTTGGTAATTTTTGGAAATTCTCCAACCATGAATGCCGTTACTAAAGAATTGACATTCGGAACAACAGGCTTGCTGGGAAAAAAAATTCCTGTAAATATAAAATTAACAAGTGATGGGAGTATTTTAGCTGGTACCCTGGATCAACTTAAAAAGCTTGTCCCGTCAGAACTTTTAGAGAGAGTTAACCAAATGGGAGAGGAAGGGTTTGGCATTCTTACCCTAAAAATTAGCCAGAAGAAGTGCATTATCATTACTGCCAAAAGTGATATTGGGGTTCTTTATGGAACTTATCACTTTCTAAAATTACTTCAAACGAATCAGGATATTAATAACCTTTCCATATACGAGGAGCCTAAAATAAAACTTCGTTTGCTAAATCATTGGGATAACCTCGACCGCACTGTTGAACGTGGTTATGCCGGTTTTTCTATCTGGAACTGGCATAAACTTCCGGGATATATTGATCAGCGATATATTGATTATGCCCGTGCTAATGCTTCTATTGGAATTAATGGTACAGTATTAACCAACGTAAATGCCAATGCTCTTGTGTTGACTCCGGAATATTTGATTAAAGTAAAAGCCTTAGCCGATGCATTTCGACCTTATGGTATTCGGGTATACCTTACTGCTCGTTTTAGCGCACCTATTGAATTGGGAAAGCTTAAAACTGCTGATCCGCTTGATTCAACAGTACAGGTTTGGTGGAAAAATAAAATTGACGAAATCTATTCCTATATACCTGATTTTGGTGGATTTTTAGTAAAGGCAAATTCCGAAGGTCAGCCGGGGCCACAAAACTACGGTCGTAACCATGCCGACGGAGCCAATATGCTTGCTGGTGCTTTGGATGCTCATAAGGGTATTGTGATGTGGCGAGCTTTTGTTTACGACAACAATGTTCCTGACGACAGAGCAAAACAAGCATACAACGAGTTTAAACCTCTTGATGGAAAATTTCGGAAAAATGTATTGGTGCAAGTAAAAAATGGTCCAATCGACTTTCAACCGCGCGAGCCGTTTCATCCGCTTTTTGGTACAATGCCTCAAACTCCTTTGATGATGGAGTTTCAGGTTACCCAGGAGTACCTGGGGTTTTCGACCAATCTTGTTTATTTAGGAACCCTTTTTCAGGAATGCCTTATGTCAGACACCTATTCAAAAGGAAAAAATTCTCCTGTTGTCAAAATTATTGAAGGGAACTTTGAAAGCCATACACTATCAGGAATGGCAGGCGTTGCTAATATTGGGAATGATATTAACTGGTGCGGGCATCCATTTGCACAGGCCAATTGGTATGCACTGGGGCGATTGGCCTGGAATCCTGAACAAATGCCCGAAACTATAGCAAGAGACTGGGTTCGGATGACATTTTCGAATAGCGAATTGGTTGTAAAACCGGTTACAGCCATGATGATGGCATCGCACGAAATTGCCGTAAATTATATGACGCCGCTTGGCTTGCATCATATTATGGGGTGGAGTCATCATTATGGCCCTGGCCCTTGGGTTAAAAATAAACAGCGGGCTGATTGGACGGCCGTTTACTATCATAAAGCCGATACACTTGGGATTGGGTTTGACCGAACTGAATCTGGTAGTAATGCTCTGAGTCAATATGCCCCCGAAGTTCAGAATACCTATAAAACTCTAGAATCATGTCCTGAAGCTTTTTTACTTTGGTTTCATCGTGTCCCTTGGGATTATAAATTGAAATCGGGCAATACCTTATGGGACGAAATGTGCTATAAGTACTATTCCGGTGTGGATTCTGTGCGCTGGATGGCTGATACCTGGAATTCGCTGGAAGGTCAAATCGATACTGAACGATTTAATCAGGTTAAAATGTTATTATCAATGCAGGAAAAAGAAGCAATTGTTTGGCGGAATTCCTGCGTGTTATATTTTCAAACTTTCTCGAAAAGGTCAATTCCATCCTCATTGGAAAAGCCCGAAAAGTCTTTGGAATATTATATGAATTTGAAATACAGTTTTGTGCCGGGGAATTAAGGAGATTTTAAATCAAATCATACACATAATAAATGGAGGTTGTTAAAGAAAGAAGGGTTGCAATAGTTACCGGAGGGGCATCGGGATTGGGATATGCAATAGCCCAAAAATTTGTAAAAAATGAAATTTTCACGGTTGTCATTGCAACGAACGAAGAAAAAGCTAAAAAGGCTTGTGAAGGCTTAGGACCTTTATCGGAATATTTTATTTGCGATTTGGGAAACCTGGATCAATTGCCAGCGCTCATTGAAAATATTAAAACTAAATACGGCCGAATCGACATATTGGTTAACAATGCAGGAATTCATTTGAAAAAACCAATGTTGGAGGTGACCGATGAAGAATTTCAGCGGGTTATTCTTATAAACCAAACGGTAGTATTTTGCCTGGCTCGCGAAGTAGCAAGGGTGATGATAAATCAAACCAGTGGGAGCATTGTCAATATTAGTTCCATGGCTTCGCAATACGGCATTCCCCTGGTAATAGCCTATACCGCAGCAAAATCGGCTGTTGAAGGTATGACACGTGCTATGGCTGTTGAATTGTCTCCTTTCAATGTTCGGGTAAATTGTGTGGCTCCCGGGTTTATTAAAACCAATATGTCGGCAAGTGCACTGGATAGTGATCCTGTACGAAAACAAAAAGTAATGTCGCGCACGCCAATGGGCAAACTTGGAGTTCCTGAAGACGTTGCAAAAGCTGTTTATTTTTTATCGTCGGATGAAGCCGAATTTATTACCGGAACGGTGCTTTGTGTCGATGGAGGTAACTCAATCGGGTTTTAAAAGTTCTTAAAAAATGCATCATGAAGATTACAAAAGCTGAAGTAATAGTTTGTTCCCCCACGCGTAATTTTATTACGCTGATAATTCATACCGATTCCGGAATTTATGGATTGGGTGATGCCACGCTTAACGGACGCGAATTGGCTGTGGCAACCTATCTGGAGGAATATTGCATTCCCTGCCTGATTGGTCGGAATCCTTCGGATATTGAAGATATCTGGCAATATTTTTACAAAGGTGCCTATTGGAAGCGAGGCCCGGTTACGATGTCGGCTATTGCTGCTATTGATATGGCACTTTGGGATATAAAGGGTAAAGCTTTAAATACTCCGGTGTATAATCTTTTAGGAGGGAAAAGCCGGGAGCAGATCTTGGTTTATTGTCACGCGAATGGAACAGATATATCGCATACTTTGGACGAGGTTCAGCATCATATCGAAATGGGGTATAAAGCTATTCGCGTCCAATCGGGTATTCCTGGCATTGCAAAAACCTATGGTGTGGCTTCCAAAGGAGAAAAGTATGAACCTGCCACCCGCAGTTTACCCCGGGAAGATAGCTGGAGCACCGAAAAATATTTAAATTTCATGCCCAAACTTTTCAGGGAAGTGCGCGATAAATTTGGCGATGACATTCATTTGCTGCACGACTGCCACCATCGGTTAACACCTATTGAAGCTGCCCGGTTTGGCAAGGAGGCAGAGCCCTATCATTTGTTTTGGATGGAAGACCCCATATCGGAGGAGTTACAGGAATCGTTTCGAATTATTCGAAAACATACCACTACGCCAGTCGCGGTGGGAGAAATATATAATTCTATTTTCGATTGCCAACAATTAATTACGGAGCAGTTGATTGATTATTTGCGCATGACCATTGTACATGGCGGCGGCATTTCGCATCTTCAAAAGGTTGCCCATCTGGCTGAAATGTATAATGTGCGAACCGGGTTTCATGGCGCTACCGATTTATCGCCCATTACGATGGCAGCAGCATTGCACTTTGATACTGCCATCCATAATTTCGGAATTCAAGAACATATGCCTCACGAACCTTTGGTGGATGAGGTTTTTCCGCATGCGTATTCGTATAAGGATGGCTTTATGGTTGCCGGCGATACACCAGGTTTAGGAGTTGACATTGACCTGAAACTGGCAGCAAAATATCCCTATCAACGTGCTTATCTACCTGTAAATCGCCGGGAAGATGGCACGTTGTGGAATTGGTGAAAAACAAAAAAGGGTTACCGGAAAACCAATAACCCTTTTTTATTTTATTCCCCAAATCTTAAACAAAGTTTGGGGAAACAGTTTCTCTACTATTTTACAATTGCTCTCATGGCAGTCATAGCAGCACGCAGTTCATAACCAATGTATTCAACTTCGTGTTCACGAATTGCTTCGTTTATTTTTACTAATTCGAAATTATCTACATGGTTGTCTTTACCAGCATTGAAAGACTTACCAATAATATCAGTGTCAATTTTCTTCATGAAATCTGCTAACAGAGGCTTGCAGGCATGGTCGAACAAATAACAGCCATATTCGGCAGTATCAGAGATTACACGGTTCATTTCGAATAATTTTTTGCGGGCAATAGTGTTCGCGATAAGCGGAGTTTCGTGTAACGATTCGTAGTATGCCGATTCTGGTTTTATTCCTGTCTCGCACATGGTTTCGAAGGCAAGTTCAACACCAGCTTTTACAAAGGCAACCATTAACAAACCATTGTCGAAATATTCTTGTTCTTTAATTTCAATGGATCCAGCAGGAGTTTTTTCAAACGCAGTTTCACCGGTAGCTGCACGCCAGGCTAACAGGTTTTTATCGCCGGCAGCCCAGTCTTGCATCATGGTACTTGAGAATACGCCCGACATAATATCGTCCATATGCTTTTGGAATAATGGACGCATGATCGATTTTAATTCTTCGGTTAAATTGAATGCCTTAATTTTTGAAGGATTCGATAAGCGATCCATCATGTTGGTGATCCCACCTATTTTTAAGGCTTCGGTAATGGTTTCCCATCCATATTGAACTAATTTTGAAGCGTAACCTGCATCAATTCCTTTTTCAATCATTTTGTTAAAGCAAAGGATG
>Ga0316608_1000974_pt1 | contig 11873 bp, 19 predicted proteins | sample MIS2016152B_MG_FD_207673 | JGI IMG/M metagenome (GOLD analysis project Ga0316608, IMG submission 207673) | Microbial mat bacterial communities from Middle Island sinkhole, Lake Huron, Michigan, United States - MIS.2016.152B | ecosystem: Environmental > Aquatic > Freshwater > Lake > Sediment... | reverse complement strand
GGTTGGACATGGATTCATTTTTAAATTGGTCTAAAACTAATAAAAAATCCCTAGCGAATCTGCTCAATATAGACCCAGATATTGGTTATATTAAATTAGGAGAGACTGAAAAAATAACTCCGTATGAAGCCTTAGTGAATTTATATAGGGATACAGTTGACATAGAAACAAAAAATAACTTAAATAAAATTATGCTATATATACCAAAAACGAATATAAATTGTAAATATGTACATAAAAATGATGCAAAAATTTTTCTTAGTAGTGTTAATAAAACTTGGACAGATAATAGAAATGATAGTATGGCTATTGCAAAATTATTATCTTCTGTAATTTCTGAAAAATTCTCACAAGTCTTTTCAAAAATATATAGTTCTAAACAAGGAGAATCTATTTATTTAAGTATTAGACCTATGGATTATTTGATGATTTCTGATAAAGACTCAACCAAAGGATGGAGTAGTTGTCATAATAGTGTTGAGGGTGATTATAGAAGAGGCAATGTTAATTATGGCGAAGACCAAACAACAGCAATAGTTTTTATTGGTAATCCAGATTATGAGGAGTATACTCATTCAGAAAAAAATTATTACGACATAAATGATTCATTAGATGAAGATGAGGATTATAATGGTTTTAAATTAGAGGGGATAAATCCATCAAGCAGGATGTTAATACATTTAAATAAAAATGTAGTTCTTGGTAATAGAGTATATCATGGTAAAATTACCCTAAATCAAAAAGCAGTAGTAGAAAAGGTTTATGAAATATTAGGTCATGAACTTAGTACATCTCAAGTTACAAATATTACTTATGTACATTCAGATGGTTGGGATGAAGATTGTGATGAAAATGAAGATGACAACTCTTACAAAATGTTTGAGTACAATGATTATTCAGAGGGATATTGTGACCTTTATAATGATTGTGGATATGCTTTAGTTAAGAAAGATGAAATACTAGAAACTTTAATGATTGCATAAAATTTTACTTGACATATGTTTTTTTCTGTGCTATAATAAGATATAATCAAAAAATTTGAAAGGGAGAAAAAATAATGAATACTTCAAAAGAAATAAAAGTACAATCACTAGAAAAGAACAAAAAATTTCCAGAGGAAAAACTATTACTTTACAGACAAGAAATTAAAGATAACGCAAAAGACTTAGTATTTTATAAAACAGTAAAAACATTTCGTGACGATACTGCAATATTAAGCTATGACAATAATCCTTTATGCGTAGGTTACCATGTAGAAGAAGACAAAAATAGGGTTATTTGCTTAAAAAATGACAAAGACTATGGTTTATTCCAAAGGATGAGAAGAGTGCCAAGCAATAGATTTGAAGAAGTAAAATTTTCAGAAGAAGAACTTCTTCAACTTGTTGTAAGTCTACACAATGAATACAACAAAGCAGAGGGCGATAATTTAGAAACATCTATTTTAATAGCTATTGCTTGGTGTAGTGAAATACTTAAAAGAGAGTATGATAAAGAGTATTCACCAGAAAGGAAAGAAGTTCGCTATTCTTTTCCAAAGATGGATGCTAAAGAAAAAGAGTCTCTCGTAAAAGAAATGATTGGGAAAATTGACTTAAAAAGATTTATGAAAATGCTTTCAGTAGCTGGTTCTACTAATAGTCGCAACAAATACGCAGACAAAAAAGTTGCAGAGGAAATATTACAGGACTGGGCAAATGCAAAAGTAGGATTTTATAAATTGTTCAATAAGAATTTCTTTGTAAAAGAAGAAGTTGAAATGGAAATTGGAACAGAAGATGTAGAAGCAATGCGTAGAGAGTTATGTAAGAAATATCCCCCTTACTCTTTTGCATTGAAAGCTACAGAAATAAGTGATTGGATAAGCAATTCAATGAATAATTCTTTTGATTACCATTCCAATTGGGCAGAAATTCAAGGTGTAAAAAAAGGAATGAAATTATCAAAAGCATTTTCAACACTATATAAAGATGATGCATTTGATATCGCCATAAGCGAAATCCTACAAAACAGAAAAATCAAAGGTGGTATTTTTGTATCTATTGACCCTTACGATTACTTAACATCATCAGTCAACAAGTCTGGTTGGACTTCTTGTCACAGACTAACAGATGGTGAATATGCAACAGGATGTTCAAGTTATATGTGTGATGCTGTTACCCTAATGGGTTACAGAGCAACAGATGTAGAATATGATTATAATTTCTTTGGTTTTGATTTCGTTGGAAATTCAAAGTTATGGAGAACAAATGTGATATTTGATTTAAGCAATATGTCGTTTGCAATTGGCAGACAATATCCAAAAAGAAATACTGATATAGAAACAGTAGCAAAAGATTTGTTAATAAAGACGATTAGAGAATATTTTGGAGATATTAAATTCTCCTATGTAGAAGATAATTTTAAGAATAATATTTCTGATTTCTGTAGCTTACATTATAATGATTTCATAAATACATCTGAGAAGAAATATTTATTCTTCCCTAGTGAAACAAATGGTGCTATATCTTTTGTGGTTGGTTCTCCTGTGAAATGTGTCTACTGTGGTGGAGAAATAGAAAGCCCTAGAGGTGCGATATCTCATGGAGAATGCTTACAAAAAAAATAAGTCTTTAACAAAGAAAAAAGAGAGGAGAAAAATGAATAGAATATTTAATTATATATTTAAAGTAAAACAAGAACGATTAAACAATTATCTTTTCAAATTTTTAGAACTAAATTATGGTTCTGACAATGTGTATACTGGAAAGAAATTCTTAATAGCAAGAGGAGATATTCCAGTAGTTTTAATAGCTCATTTAGATACAGTACAGTACCAAGGAGAAGATAAAATATTATATTATACATATGCACACAACAGAACAACAGTATGGTCACCAAAGGGTTTGGGTGCTGATGATAGAGCAGGGGTCTACTCTATCATGCAGATAATTAAAAGAGGATATAGACCCCATATTATATTCACTCATGACGAAGAAACAGGAGCAGGGGGAGCAAAAGAAGTTACAAACTATAAATTACCTTTTGAATATAATTTCTTTATAGAGTTAGATAGACAGGGAACAAAAGAAGCAGTTTTTTATAGTTGTGGTAATAAAGAATTTCAAGAGAAGATTCTATCTTATGGTTTTAAACTTAATTATGGAACTTTTTCTGATATATCTGTACTGTCTCCTGTGTATGATGTAGCCTCTGTAAATCTTGGAATAGGATATTACAATGAACATACAGTAAGAGAAACCTTAGAAATAGAACAAATGCAAGATACTATTGAAAAAGTCATAAAAATATTAGATGATGAAAAGATTGCTCCTAAAAAATATGATTATTCCAAAGTAGCTTATACAATAAATAATTACTATGCGTCTACTGGGTATAATAATTATAGTGATTATAATGATGATTACAAATATGATACCTATGGTACATATAGTGTTTATAATCCTAATGCTACTTATTTTATGAGTAATCCTAATTATGAGTATATCAATGGTAAGTGGATTTATGTATATAAAAGTAGTGTAACCAAAAATAAAGAGGAAGAAGAAGAGTGGACAGAAGATGATTTAGAAAAATACTATCAAAAAATATCTAAAGAAAAAATAGAAGATAAAGCAATTACAGAAGAAGAGAAGTCTGCCAAAGAATTAGCAGATTTCAACAGATATTTTTAAGGGGGATTTAATGCAAAAGAAAATATTCATATCTATTATAGTTTTTTCATTGTTCTTTATACCAATAAAGGTGAGTGGGTACTCAGAAAGAATGGGCAATGTAGGGAGTTATGAAAATATTAATACTATGAATAACATACCTTTAAGCAAAGATTTATTAAACTATATAAATAAAAACTGTTCAGAGTATGGAATTAGTTTCCCTTTGTTTCTAGGAATTTTAGATGTGGAAACAGGGAGTTCTTTTTCCTTTAACTTAATAAGCAGTACTGATGATTTAGGTCTTGCACAACATAATAGAAAATATATCAAATACCATTGTGATTTACTTGGAATGAACTATGAAAGATTTAATCCTTTTGACCCTTATGATTCTGTTTTATTGTCTATAAAATTATTAACAAGTTATAGACAAGAATTTTGTAGAGAATATCAAGGAGAAAACTTGACAGAGTATTCACTAGGATGTTATAATAGGGGTATAAGTGGAATGAAAGAGTGGTCAAGAAAATATGGTTTAAGTACAGATTATTCTAAAGCAGTCATAAAAGCTTCAGAAAAATATAAGGAGGAATGAAAATGAGAAACCTAGCTACTATACAAAAAATACTAGACTTGCAACCAATATCTGGAAAAGATTTAATTGAATATGCTACAGTTCAAGGTTGGCACGTTATAGTACGAAAAGGAGAATTTAGAATTGGTGATAATTGTGTATACTTTGAAATTGATTCTAAAGTGCCGAATATAGAGCCTTTTAAATTTCTTGAGCCTCGTGGTTTTAAGGTGAAAACTTTAAAAATGGCAGGAGTTGTAAGTTCTGGACTCGCAATGCCACTTAGTATATTTTCACACTATGGAAAATTATTTTATAATGAGGACGGGAGTATTAAAGGGGTTGAGATTTAATGTATTGTATATATAAAATTACTAATGTTATAAATAACAAATCCTACATTGGGAAGACAAACAATATAGAAAAAAGAATAAAAAAACATTTATATTTAACTGGGAAAGGTATAAAGAGACACTTATATAATGCAATTTTATTATATGGTTGGGAGAATTTTATTGTAGAAATAATTCAAGAAGGTACAAAAGAAAATATTAACAGTTTAGAGGTCTATTGGATAAACCACTTTGAAACCACTAATAAAGAAAAAGGATATAACGCAACTTTTGGTGGAGAGGGTGGAGATACGTGGACACTTAATCAAAATAAATATGCTACTTCTAAAAAATTAAGGATAAAAAATACAGGACAAAAAAGAAGTAAAGAATTTTGTGAAAAAATGAGTTCTTTATTCAAAGGAAGAAAAGTGTCAGAAGAACAAAAAGAACAAATATCGGAAACTTTAAAAAAGAAATATGCCAATGGAGAAATAATCGTTTCTGAAATTTGTGTTGAATTTATAAAAAATCAATTGTCAAGAAAAGGAATTAAACACAAAGAAGAATCAAAACAAAAAATGTCTATTGCTAGAAAAGGTAAAAAATATGAAGACATTCTTGATGAAGAAACTTCTTTAAGGATTAAAGAAAAATCTAAAGAAAGAATGCTTTCCAAGAACAATATTAATTACAAAGAAATTAATGAAGATGAGTTGTTATCTCTATTAGAAAATGGTTTTAAAAATAAAGAAATTTCAGTTATTTTATCTATATCTAAACCAACTGTAATATCTAAAACCTTAGCCATTACAGGAATGAATCCTAGAGAGTATAGAAATTTTTCAAAAAGTAAGAAAGGGGAAAAACATGAAAATTTATTTTAAAGAGGGAGTAGACGTTACTGATATACTTGGTGTAACCAAATACGACCCAGAGGGCGAAAAAGAAGCATTAGCTATAGCTGAAAAACAAGAGAGAGAAAAAAGCAAGTTAAAGAAATTCTTAATGAAACATAAGTGGTATCGCATCTTGTTTGGTGGTCAAAAGATTAAAGGTGGTTTTCCATCTTGGATTAAAAGAACTGATGAAACTAGAATACAAAATATGCCATTTTTATTTAAACAAAAAGATTTGCCGAAGTTAGTTGTAACGGAGAAACTTGATGGAACGAGTACAACATGGTTTTATGTAAGTCAAAGGTCTTTCTTTAAGAAAGCAATCTTCGGTGTTTGCTCTAGGAATGTATATTTAAAGAAACGTGACACTTCTGTATATTGGAAAATGGCTTTAGAACTAAATATAGAAGATGTTCTTAAAGATATATCTAAAAGAACAAAAGCAAAAACAGTTGTATTACAAGGAGAGATTATTGGTGAAAAAATTTGTGAAAATAAATACAAGATTAAAGGATTTGATTTCTATGCTTTTAATTTAGTCATTAACGGAGTTAAAATGTCAACAGTTAGGATGCAAGACTTATTAGACTTATTCTATATTAAAAGTGTTCCTATACTTGATACAAAATTTACTCTACCACCTACAAGTGATGAAATGGTTGCTTATTCAAATGGAAAGTCTGTAATTGCCCCTAGTGTACTTAGAGAGGGTGTTGTGTGCAGAAGTGAAGATAATACAATTTCATTTAAAGCAGTAAGTCCAGAATGGTTATTAAAATTTAAAGAATAAAAAGGAGGAAACATAATGCCTAATTTTACAATGTTGGTTGGTCTATCTGGTTCTGGAAAAAGTTATTATGCTTCAGACTTTTTTATGTTCCAAGATACTGCTGTTATATCTAGTGATTCTTTGAGAAAAGAATTATATGGAAATGAATCAGACCAAACACATAACAGCCAAGTGTTTACAGAAATGGAAAAGAGGACAATAGAAAATTTAAAAAATAATAAATCAGTATTATATGATGCTACAAATTTAAATAGAAAAAGAAGAGTCGCTCTTTTGAAAAATCTTAAAAAAGAAGTTAAGAGAAATGATGTTTCTTACTTTTGCTCTATTATCTATAGAGACATTGAAGAATGTATTAGGTTAGATTCAGAAAGAGAGAGAACTGTAGGAGAAAATGTTATAATCAGTCAAGCAAGAATGTTCGAAATTCCTACAAAAGATGAGGGTTGGGATTATATTGGTATAACAGATTATGTTAAAGAGAAAATAACTCCAATGAAATATATTGAATCTTTAAAAGATTTTGACCAAAAGAATCACAATCATGCCTTAACACTAGGAGAGCATTGTATTAAAACCAGAGAACATTCTTATAGTTTGATAGAAAACTTAAATTCTACAAATTGGGAATACCCAATAATAATGGCTTCATATTTACATGATATTGGAAAGGTATACACAGGAGCAATAAATAAATATGGTGATATGTCTTATTTTAATCATGAAAATGTTGGTGCTTATATGGTTTTGGGATTCTCAAACTATTTCAGCAAAAAAGATATAATGGTAATTTCTTGGCTAATCCAGTATCATATGCGACCATATACTTGGAGTCCAGACAACAAAGGAAAAAGCAACTTCGTAAAGATATGGACTGATACATTAACAGATAAACTGTTAGTGTTACACGAAGCTGATAAATTAGCACACTAGAAAGGTGACGATTATGGAAGACAATAAATATATTTGTTTTTTTTGCCAAAGAGAAGTTAAAGTAGGGGGTGGAGATACTGAGTTCTCTTATGAAGTTGACTCATATCTACACCTCTCCTGTCTTGAAAAAGCTTTTAATAATGATGAGGACTTTGATTCTGATATTATGTTAATAGCTAATGAAATGAATGAAAAAGGATATGAATTGGGAAAGGAAGAAGATTAATGAAAAGAAGAATTGTCGTATCAGATATTCATGGTATGTTAGATTTATTTAAAAAGACTTTAAAAGATGTTAAATACAATTCTAAAGAAGACCAATTAATTATTTTGGGAGATTTCGTAGACCGAGGAAACAAGATTTTTGAGACAGTAGAGTATGTTATACAATTACAGAAAGAGGGAAATGTAATAGCACTTCTTGGTAATCATGACGATATGCTTTTAGATGCTATAGAAGATTATAGATATAGACAATCTCAAAATTGGTCTTATAATGGTGGTGGAGCAACTGCTAAATCATATGGTGATAATAAAGTAGGTTTAGATTATCACAGAAGATGGTTCGAATCTCTACCATTATCTTATGAAGATGAAGATTTCTTTTATTGCCATGCAGGAATAGACCCTTTAGTAGACCTAGATAAACAAGAGAGAAACACATTGATTTGGACTAGAGAAGAATTTTTTAACTCTCCTGTTAAAATGCCAAAGCCTATTATGTTTGGTCATACACCACAACAAGGGGGATATAAATTTTTCCCTAATGGTTGCTTGGGAATTGACGCAGGGTTAGTATATTATGGTGGGATGCTTTCTGTAGTAATAGAAGATGGAAGTCTTGCCATAAATTACTCTACAAAAAATAAATTTGTAAAAGCTGTAGAATATGATTTGGATAATTTACCAAACTGGTAAAATTAATTTGACAAAACTCTCTAGGTGTGATATACTATACATATAACTAGAGAGAGGAGAAACAATATGAAAAAATTTTTAGTAGAATTTTCGCTTATAGCTACTTATTTATTTATAATGACTGTTTTAATAATAGTTGTTATAGAATTAGCAAAAATAGTATTTATAAACTAGGGGGTTGTATGTATAAATTATTAACAAGACTTGAGATGTTTCTTTACAACAGAAACAAAAAGAAAGCCAGTGATTTAATCAACAGTATAAAATTATTCTTTTATTGAGAGGAGAAATAATGGAAGTAACGAATCATGCAATTGAAAGATACTGCGAAAGAGTTCTAAAGGTAGAAGATGCAGACATTAAGGCTTTTTTAACCCAAGAAAAGAAAGAGGAAATAAAATTAAAATTATCTGAAATCTTTGAGAGAACAAAATTCGTTTATTCTGGTAAGTACAATGATAATGCTATTTCCAATTTTTATCTTAATGAAGATTTGCTTTTGGTAACAAATAAAACTAGTGAAGCAATACTTACATTATATTATGTTGAGTTTGGTTTTGCTAAAGGAACTAATAAGAAAATTATTGAAGATTTAATGGAAGAAATTAATGGACTGTATTATGAGAGAGATGACTTACAACCAACTATTGATTCTAATGTATATGAAATAGATACTCAATTACTATTAAGAACAATAGAAATACAAAGCTTAAATAACAGAATAAAAATATTAGAAGAGGATAAAAAAATGCTAGAAATGCAAAAGAAAACAACTCTAGCGTCCATTGATTCAATTAGCGAAAAGATATATGTATTGGCATCTAAAATTTGCTATTCTGTAAATTACAAATTAGATATGTTAAGAAAGAAATAAAATCAATCTTTTATTGAGAGGGGAAAAATATGGACAACAAACAAAAAGATTCACAAACAATTAGCCTATCATTTGTTTCAGCTTTGACACTTGTTTTTATAACACTTAAATTAACAGATATTATCGCTTGGTCTTGGTGGTGGGTATTGTCTCCATTGTGGATTAGTCTTTCACTTAGTTTCTTTTTTCTATTAATTTTTGGCATCATTGTTTTCATTGGTGCTTTAATATCAAAATAAAAGAGGTGATATTATGTCTTTAGGAAAAGCAATAGAACATCATAAAGAAAAACGTAAGCCATACCGCAAAGCAAAAGCTTATGATTCATCATGTAGAAATCATGGTGGATGTCCTTATTGTGAAGAGGGAAGACTACACAAATATAAAAAAGATGAACCTATAGAAGAAGACTTCGAAGAGGAAGATTGGAGCGAATATGTTTAGAAAAATTAGGAATTTCTTTCGCTCTGTATATTATGGTATAGAGAATATGTTTATATGGATTCCAGTTATTTGGGGAGACAGACAATTTGACTATAGCTATATTTATACAGTTCTACAGAAAAAATTAAAACTAATGGAAGAGCATTATTCTAGTGGAGAATCATTTTGTTCAGATTCTAAAAAAATGGCAAAACAGATTAAAATAGCCAGAATCTTATGTGATAGGTTGGTTGATTCTAATTATTTAGATGTTTTATTTAAAGAAGTGGAAGATAAATATGGAGACTATTTTAAGTTAGTAAAAACTAAAGAAGAAAAAGACGCTTATCATAAGGCATTTGAACATTCACGATATTTAGAAAATCAAGATAAAGATTATTTATTTGATTTTATGAAAAAGAAAATAAATAATTGGTGGGATTGAGGAGTAAATATGAATAGTAAATTTCATTTAACAATAAGCTTATTAAAATCAATTATAAGAATAGTATCAGTATATGTTGCAATATTAACTGGTAATTGGATATTTATGGGATATGGTTTTGTAATAGCAGAAACAATGGGAATCACAGAAGAACTGGGAGATAAGAGATGATATTTTTTACATCAGATACTCACTTTGGGCATAACAATATAATTAAATATGAAAACAGACCTTTTGACAATGCTAATGAGATGGATAAAGTTTTAGTATCTAACTGGAATAGTGTTGTTAAAAAATCTGATGAAGTGTACATACTAGGAGATTTTTTATTCGGTGATGGAGAGTATGCTAATTTCATTTGTGAAAAATTAAATGGCAGAAAGTATCTAATCTTAGGTAATCACGATTCTTTTGTAAATGATAAAAATTTTAATATTATAAATTTTGAATGGATTAAAGCATATCACAAACTTAGTTACAATAAAGATAAGTTTATTCTATTCCATTATCCAATACAAACATGGGATTGTAGACATCACGATGCTATCCATCTTTATGGTCATGTGCATTCTAATAAAAATAAAGCTATGGAGTATAATATCCCTAATAGCTTCAATGTTGGGGTTGATGTTAATAATTTTAAACCAGTTTCAATAAATGAATATCTTAAAATGAAAGTGATTGGGAGTCAAGTTGTTTCAAATGACTAAGTAAAATATTAGTTTTATTAACTGGAGGGAAATATGACAAAAGATATATGTAATAAAATACTAAATACCACATGGCAAAAAGGATTTGAAACTATAGAGAATGAATCCCTAGATTTAATAATTACATCTCCACCCTATAATCTTGGAGGAAAATTTCACACAGGAAACATAAGACACAATAAAGCCTATAATGAATATTCAGATAACCTCCCAGAAAACATATATCAAGAACAACAAATAGATTTCTTAAACAATTGCTTCGACAAACTTCAAGAAAATGGAAGTATGTTTTACAACCACAAACCAAGAATCAGAGAAGGATTTTGTGTACATCCTTTGTCATGGATATTAAAATCAAAGTTTATTTTAAAACAGGAAATAATATGGAGAAATGGAAGTCAAAACTTTGATAAAATAAGGTTTTACCCTGTGACAGAAAGAATATATTGGTTAGTAAAGACTCCTAAAACAAAACTATTTAATTCAGTAGGTATGAGCGATGTATGGGAGTTTAAAAATGGGAAAAGGAATGAAATACACAAAGCGACTTTTCCTTTGGAGCTTCCGTTAACTATATTGAAATGTTTCGAGGAGTCAAAAATTATCTGTGACCCATATATGGGGATTGGCACAACTGCAAAAGCTGTCATTGAAATGAATGGTATAGACGGGGGAAACAGGCAGTATATCGGATTCGACATGGATAAAATGTATTGCGAGTACGCAATAAAAGAAATAGAAAAGCTAATAGAAGAAAAGGTAATAAAAGGTTAATTTTATAGAGGAGATAATATGAAAAAAGCTATAATTATACAAGCTGATGATTGGGAAGGATTATTTGTGGACGGATATTTAGTTGCAGAAGGGCATACTTTAAATGATGGAGAAAGTCGAATTAAAGTTCTTGTAAGATTTAGTAAGAAATACAATTTTGATATTGCTGAAATTGAAGAATTTTATATTGAAGAAGAAGATGAAGAAATTTTAGAGGATTTAGGATGTTTTCCAGAAAGTTTAGATTGGTTATATGGTTTATACTCAAGATAATAAATCAAGATTTTATAGAGAGGAGAAACTATGCCAGATATTTCAATGTGTATGAAGAAAGAATGTCCTAAGTTTAATAAGTGTTATAGAGCAATGGCTAAACCAGACAAAGGATGGCAGTCTTATAGCGAGTTTCAAGACTGTAATGAAGAAACAGGGTATCAATATCATATTAACTTATATCCAAATGCAGACAAAGAAACCGCAGAAGATGAGTACGATGGGTTGTTAGATATATAACAGAATCTTATAGGGAGAACAACATTGGAAGT
>Ga0316608_1000972_pt1 | contig 11881 bp, 9 predicted proteins | sample MIS2016152B_MG_FD_207673 | JGI IMG/M metagenome (GOLD analysis project Ga0316608, IMG submission 207673) | Microbial mat bacterial communities from Middle Island sinkhole, Lake Huron, Michigan, United States - MIS.2016.152B | ecosystem: Environmental > Aquatic > Freshwater > Lake > Sediment... | reverse complement strand
GACAGTAAAGATAAAATTCGCTCTACATTTTTACCAGTTTCTAATAGATAAAAACCATTGTCCCGAGGTAATGTTTCGTAAATATTGCCATAGAATGAAAAAAGGCGAATATGCAATTTATCTAAACCGTGGTTGACAGAATTGATATTGGTTGTGTTGGTATTTTTAAGTGCAAAAAAACTGTCTTCCACCAAGTTGATGATGCGTCGGGTGTCGTGATTCCACTTTTCGCTCACTTGATTGATGGTGTTGAGTAGCGATTGCACGTTATAGACCACAGAACCTGGTTTTTTTGTGTCATTAATCAAAAGGAGCAATTCGGAAAGGGGATCTTCAAAAATGGCTTCGTTGTCAAATACCTCTCCTTCTTTGGGTTCTTTTCCAACAAATCCTGGATAGGTTTGTGTGAGATGTGTTAACGCTTTTAATAAAACCACTAAGAAATCGGGTTGCTTGTTGCCATGTTTGGTTACGTTTTCGTTCAATCTATTCAAAATAATTTTCAAAAAACTTCGCAACGCCATTGTTCTTTCGCACAAGCGACCCACCCAAAATAAGTTTTCAGCATTTCTACTGGTCAATGAATTTTTGAGTTGGTTGACAGTGTATTTTCGTTCTGTAGATTTTTCTTGATAAGTTATGGGGGAGTCCGAAATAATCCAAGTATCCTTTGATATTCCACCAAAACGGTTTGATATTTCAAACTTGTCTTTGACAGCCGAACTTCGCGTTAAACCGCCCTGCATTACTTTGTAATCGTCTCCATCTGCTATCAAAAAAGCGCGAAGAGCGGCAAATCGTGGTTCGATAACTCCATTAATAAATGCTGGTGTAGTCGATAGACTGACTTCTTCTTGGGCAACAAAATCTTTTGGACTTTTGAGTATCAGATTTTTTAAATCTTCGAGTTCAATCTCATTCAACAAACGACCATAAATGGATCTAAAATTTTGTTTCCGATTGGTTTTTTTAATGATTAATTTGGGTAAATTTTCTAAAACAAAATGTAATTCTTTGGTTTGTCCGCACCACCAAGTCGCTACCGAAGGCATTAATAGTGGTTCGTTTAATAAAAACTTACAGGCATTTTGCATAAAAGCCATCAAGCCATAATTTTCTAAAATACTGGTTCCGGGAGGATTTATAACCGAAATATTTCCCAAACGAATAACTTGAAGTAAACCAGGAACCCCAAGCAAAGAATCTTTTCTTAGTTCTAATGGGTCGCACCAATTGTCGTCCAATCGTTTGATAATCACATCTACTCGTTCCAATTGGTCAATCGATTTGAGCCAAACAAAACCATCTCGAACCAACAAATCATTGCCTTGAACCAATGTATATCCAAGATAGGACGAAAGATAGACGTGTTCAAAATAGGTTTCGTTTCCAGGACCGGGAGTCAGGAAAACCACATTGGGATTTTCGTTCGAGTGATTATCAAGTGTATCAACAGTTTGTTGCCATTGATTAAAATAAGGAGAAAGTCTTTTTCGATAGATTTTTTTATTCAATTCTGGAAAAACTTTACTCATCACGATTCTATTTTCAAGTGCATATCCAGCTCCCGAAGGCGATTGAGTTCGATTGTCCAACAACCACATTTTTCCGTCAGGACCTCGAGCCAAATCAACGGCATAATTGAGCAATTGTTTGTTCAATTTTTGCGTAATATCAAAACAAGGCAATAGAAAACCCGAATTATCAAAGACCAATTCGGCAGGAATAATCGTGTTTTTTATTAATAATTGAGGTCCATATAAATCTTTCAAAATCAAATCCAACAAACGGGCTCTTTGTTGCAAACCTTTTTCGATGGTTTTCCATTCCGATTCGTGAATTAGAAACGGAATTGGATCCAGTTTCCACGCCCGATTGGATTCTTTATTCGAGTCATAAACGTTATATGTTACTCCGTTTTCCTTTAATTTTTTTACAATTTCTTGATTTCGCAATTGTAATTCATCAATTCCAATAGATTCCAAAGTATCAAAAAGCCCTTGCCAGTAGGGCTTTACCTGACCATTTTGGTCAAGAACTTCGTCATAAGTATTGATTTTCTCTTTGTAGGTTTGGAGTAATCCCAATGAAATATCTTGAATCATTTGTTTTTGTTAATGAATTGCGTTTTTTGGTATTGCAAAATACTATTTTTAATGGGAATAACAATGAATTGTTAAAAATAAACTTAATAATTAAGTGCTAATAAGAATTTGACACAGATTTGCTTCTTCAGCCAGCCTGTCGGCAGACAGGTTCACTTTCGCTTGAGTCACAGATTCAAGTACTCAACGAGCAAAACGAACAAATAAAAGAAATGAAAATACAGCTCGAGGTCTATAAGGAAATGGCAAAGCGGGGGTAGGGGTTGTTTTCTTTTTATTTAAAAAGACTATCGAGGATTTTGTAAGAAAAAATTATTATATTTGTTGGAAATATAATGCGAAATATAGCTTTGATAATTTGCCTTTTTTTTGGGGTATGTATGAAGGTTTGTATCGCTTATATATAAGTTGGCGGTCATTGTAACGAACCGAATAGGTAGAAATTAAATTTACAAATTAGACACAACTTAATTGCCAAACATATTTTTAAATAAAAATGTATGAAGAAGATTTTTTTCAGTGTTCTAATTTTTGTGGCGACAATTTTTGCAGCGTCGTGTAAAAACAATCAAGCAGAAACAACAAAAGAAACAAATATCGTCAATGACACTTTGACAACCGAAACGTTAACAGAGGTTAATCCGCTTGATATTCTAAAACGAAAAAAAATAGAAATAGATTCTTTCGTTTCACAAAACCCTAAAAATCTTACTATTTTGGTAAAACGAATTGACCGTTCTGATTTATTTCAAATAGCAAATGAAATTTTTCCAGAAGATGTTGAAACTACATTTAACATAGTTAAAGATAAAACAGGGCACATAATATATGCTTGTGAAATTCCTAATAGTGAAAGTGGTGATTGGTTTGTTGCACTAAATCACTATTTCGATAAAAACGGTAAAACTTTTGCTTTTGAGAAACAAACTAATGAGTTTAATTCAGGTTGTGAAGAAATCACATACGAAACAAAAACTGAATATTACAACAACGATTTTAAATCAATTGGAAGCGAATACAAACTTGTTGATAAGAAAAAAAAGGAATTACGAAAAAAAGACTGCGACCTTATGGAGTACAAATACAAAGTTGTATCAAACAATGATAATTATCTCAAAACAAAAAGTATAAAAAAAGCACACACCATATATAGAGAAAGTTCCTCGGAGTTTATCGAAAATAAAACAGAAACAGATAGTAAACCAAATACTAATCCGAAAGATGTCAATCTTAATGTTAAAAATTATATTTCCGCTTGTATAGAAATAGTAGATGATTTTTCACCATATAGCAAACTTGGCTACGTAAATATTTTCAATACGATTTTTGATAACAATCCTAATATTGTAAACAAAAATCTACTGAAACAACAACTATCCGCAGTTCTCACAAATAAAGAACAAAGAGATTTATTTTTCAAAGGACATTTAAAATTTTTTGGCAGAAATGAATCTTCTCTTTTTATGAACATCGACAGTATGAACGATTACACAAATACACAATTTAATGGCGATAAATTAGTCAGATACATATTGGAGAATTATTGAAATTAAAAAATTTCTCAATTCAATAACTATCATATACTCAATAAAATGATAACAATTCAAGAATTACTTTACAATCGAGGACTGGACAAAAATGCAAAAGTCAAACTTATAAGACACAAAGACAGCAGACAAGATTTATACAATTTATATAGAACCAACTTGCCTGAATTTTTAGCCTACCAAAACTCACAATCAAAAGACGTTTTCAACGGAGTTGATTTCATTATTTCTTTTGTTGGAGAAGAAGGAGTAATGTCGCGGTTTATAGGTGTTTATCAAGTTACAAATAGACAAAAAATTGCAGACGACCATTTTGAATATGAAATGGAAGAAGTCAAAGAACAGTTTAACGACTTAAAAGAACGTGTAATTATTCGGTGGGAAAATGCAATCTCTTGGCATCAATGGATAAAAAATGAAATGGAAGTTATCGAAATTCACCCAGGACTTCATTACAAGCAATTCACAGATTATTTCGATTTCATTCTAAACTTTGCCGAACTAAAAGAAATTGTCACAAAACAATATAGCGATTGGAAAAAAATGCTTTCTGTAACCAAAGGCATCTATTTGATAAGCGACACAAACACAGGAAAACTTTACGTTGGTTCGGCATATGGCGAAGAAGGAATTTGGGGACGTTGGAAAAGTTATGTTTCAACAAACGGACACGGAAACAACAAAACGCTAAAAGAATTGGTTGAAAACAATCTAAACTACGGAAACAATTTTCAGTTTTCAATTTTAATGCTGTTGCCCCGAACAATAACTGCAGACGAGGCAATTAAAAAGGAACATCTTTTCAAGAACAAACTTGGAGCAAGAACATTTGGACTAAACAATAACTAAAAAAATATGGATTCACCACGAGTAGTTACCCACGGCGGAGTAACTTTAAATTTAGCAACAATAAAGTGTTTTAAATTACAAACAAATTCTGATTTAGGGAAAACAAGTGTAATGACTGTTGAGCATAAATCACGTTTTGGTTATATTCAAAATCCTTCAACTGGAAAATATGAAAAACAAGAATATAACGAAAAAACTGAAGTTGATTATTTTACCTATTCATCAGCGGAAGCTCACAGAAATGAATGGGAAGAAATTTGGCAGGATTATTTAGATGACCAAGGTTAATTTAGCTCATACATTTTTGTAAATTTGTCGCTCACAAGAGATAAAATATGGCAAAAGGAAGAACATTAAACGTCAACGAATCCACAATTACAGTTATTCATCAAAATGAAACTGACTATATCAGCTTGACTGATATGACGACTTCTTTTCGGGAAGGAAGTGGACTAATTGGAAAATGGATATCCAATAAAAACACATTGGAATATTTGGGTGTTTGGGAGAAAATCAATAACCCTAATTTTAATTACCCCGAATTCGGGGTAATTGGACAAGAAGCAGGAACAAACAGGTTCATAATGTCTGTAGGACAATGGATTGGCCGTGCAAAGTCGATTGGAATGATTGTTAAAGCTGGACGTTACGGAGGTACTTTTGCACACAAAGACATTGCTTTTCACTTCGCAATGTGGTTAAGTCCTGAATTTCAGATTTATTTAGTCAACGAATTTCAACGACTAAAAGATGATGAAAACAGTCGTCTTAAATTAGAATGGAACTTACAACGAACTTTAGCAAAAGTGAATTACCAAATCCATACAGCCGCAATCAAAGAAAACCTAATCCCGAAAGAAATCACGAAACAACAAGCAAGTTTTGTGTACGCCAATGAAGCGGATTTATTGAATGTTGCACTTTTCGGAATAACAGCTAAAGAATGGAGAGAAACCAATACCGATAAAAACGGAAACATAAGAGATTATGCGACAATTGTACAATTAGTTGTGCTGAGTAATATGGAAAGTATAAATGCTTTACTTATTCAACAAAACTTACCGCAAAACGAACGGCTTATCCAACTCAACAAAGTTGCTATTGCTCAAATGAAATCTCTGTCGGAAAGTAGCGCAATGAAGAAATTGAAATAAAGCAGTGGAAAAACAACGAACCGCCAACAGCCGTTTTGATATAGTGGGGTTTTGGTCATCAACGGAAACTCCATTTTGTATTTTAAAATTCAGTCATTAACTGAAAGTTTAGGCTTGTTTTATCCCCACCATCTCAAAGCGGCACCACGTTGTGTGCTATCGTAAAAAAAGAACCAACTTGCAAAACCCTCAACTAAAATAATCTAACAATTGTGTTTAAAGTAAAAATAAATTCTTCGACAAAAAGCCTTATTTTTCTTTCTTTATTGTGCATATTTCTATCATGCACAAGACTGATTTTTAAGAGTGATACAAAATATAGTTTTCTTTTGTGGAATTTATTTTTAGCTTGGATTCCTTATATTTTGACTATTATTTCAAAATATTATTCACATTTGAACAAAATAAAGACAATAGCAATACTATTAGTTTGGTTTTTGTTTTTTCCAAACTCTCCATATATAATTACTGATTTATTGCATTTGAAAGGATACCAACAAAACATATTGTGGTTTGACAGCTTGTTAATCTTTGTTTATGCGAGTACAGGTGTACTTTTGAGTTTAAATTCTTTGCAGATTGCGAAGCAAATTTTTAATAACTATTTAGGCAAAACTAAAACTTGGATAATACTTTTAGTGATAATTTTGTTGTCAGGTTTCGGAATTTATCTTGGACGTTATTGTAGGCTGAACAGTTGGGATTTATTTAACCAACCTTTATGGTTTTTTGGAAGAATTGTTCATCAATTTGAAAACCCATTGACTTATAAGGTAACTTTAACTTATGGACTGGTCATTTTTTGTTTATATTTAATATTTCAAGATTCTATCAAATTGAAAAACAAAAATTAAATTTCATAAATCTAAAACGAACGGCTTAACTATTATCAAAATCCCAGCTAGTCCGAGCAGAAATAACTTCAAAGGCTAGTGCGAGCGTCACGCTCGGACACGCAATGTCAATCAACCTCCTACAACTCAAATAAAGATGTAGTTCGTTATAATCCCCCCGCTGTAGTATCATAATATTAGTGGTAATTTTTCGAGAACTCTGCATCTGAAGACAAACTTTTGTATATTTGAAAAAAGTTTTAAATGACAACAAAAGACAACATATTAAAAACACTAAAATCCAATAAGGGGAAGCTTTCGAAATTTGGTATTCGAAATGTTGGCTTATTTGGTTCTTACATTCGTAATGAGCAATCTAGCGGAAGTGATATTGATTTGTTGATTGATTTCGACCCAGAAAAAGAAAATTTCGATAATTATATGGCAGTTTATGATTTGTTTGAAAATCTTTTCAAAAACGAGAAAATCGAAGTCGTTACCAAAAACGGCTTAAGCCCATATATTGGCCCACAAATTTTAAACGAAGTTCAATATGTCTAAAGATCCGAAAGAATTTCTTAGACACATTCTAGATGAATGTTCATACATAATATCGGTTAGCGAGAATTTATCTTTTGAAGATTTCCTTGAAGATGCAACCTTAAAGCGAGCAGTTGTTCGAAGTTTGGAAATTGTAGGTGAAGCAACAAAGAAAATTCCAGCTGACTTTAAAGCGAAATGGAATTCCATTCAATGGAAAAATATGGCTGGAATGCGTGATAGACTTATTCACGATTATATTGGCGTAAATTATAGCATAGTTTGGGATGTAATGAAAAATAAAATTCCAGACATTCATAAAGAAATTTCAAATTTTTTGTCAAAAGAATAAAAACGACCCACAGCCGTCGCGAGCATTAGGTATCAGAGGGCTAGTTCGAGCGTCACGCTCGGACACGCAAAGTCAATCAACCTCAACTCTAATAAAGTTGTAGTTCATTATAACCCATCCTAAAGAGGGTGTACGACAAATTGTATTTATCTAAAAAATAACCTTTATCTCAAGTCCCAACGGTTGAAACCGTTGGTTATGGTCTTGGACAAGGTTATCTTCTTCAACATTGCCCACTCCCGAAAGCTTTCGGGATCAACCGTGGGGAAGTGGATTTCAATTAGGGTTCTGTTTTTTTTAAAATGCAATTTGTCGTGCACCCTCCTAAAGATAGAAAATAAATTAATGTTTTTTTTTACTTTGGAAATCTTTGCAATCTTTGCAATTTGAGTTAAAAAATTTATTTCTTCGCCACCCAATAATGTCTTAAATCCAAAGTATTTGGATATTCTGGATTGACTAATTCTATGGGTGTATCGGGTTTTAAATTGGTTTTGTTTTGAGCCACAAATCTCGAAACTGTTGGTGTGTCAATGACTGGCGCACTTTGTTCTGTAGTGGCAGATGGCGTATGACCAAAATCCCAAAAACGACTAATTTTTCTTGACTCAGCTTCATAACTATTGATGGGTACCGTATCAAAACTTCGCCCTCCGGGATGCGAAACAAAATAGGTGCAACCACCAATGACTTTATTGTTCCAAGTATCTACAATATCAAAAACCAGTGGCACATCGACCCCAATATTAGGATGCAAAGCCGACGGAGGATTCCAAGCTTTGTATCGAATTCCAGCCACATATTCGCCTTTAGTTCCTGTACTTCTCAAGGGAATTCTACAGCCTTTACATAACAAAATATGGCGATCAGGAATAATTCCAGAAACTTTTACTTGCAATCTTTCAAGGGAGGAATCTACAAAACGAGCCGTGCCATTGCTGGATAATTCTTCGCCCAAAACGTGCCAAGGCTCTATTCCCAAACGGATTTCCAATTGAATATTATCCACCGTAATACCACCGTGATGCGGAAATCTAAACTCAAAAAACGGGTCGAACCACGAAATGTCAAAATCATAACCAGCGGTTTTCAAATCATTCACCACATCAATCATATCGAGATAAGCGAAGTGTGGCAACAGGAATTTATCGTGCAATTCGGTTCCCCAACGCACTAATTTTTTCTCGTATGGATTCTTCCAAAATTTGGCAACCAAGGAACGCACCAAGAGGTTTTGAACCAAGTTCATGTGTTTGTGTGGCGGCATATCAAAAGCACGCAATTCTAGTATTCCCAAACGTCCTGTGGGCGAATCTGGAGAGTATAATTTGTCGATGCAAAACTCAGTTCGATGGGTATTTCCAGTGATGTCTGTCAATAAATTTCTAAAAATTCGATCGACCATCCAGAATGGAATGTCTTTATCTCTTGGAATTTGTTCAAAAGCGATTTCCATTTCATACAAACGCTCATCACGACCTTCATCAATTCGTGGAGCTTGGCTCGTTGGTCCAATAAATGGTCCTGCAAAAAGGTAACTCAAAACAGGATGATGTTGCCAATAGGTAATCAAACTCCGCAACAAATCAGGTCTTCGCAACAACGGACTGTCTTCTGGTTTTGCAGCTCCTAATGTCACATGATTTCCTCCACCTGTTCCAGTATGACGGCCATCGACCATAAATTTATCGGTTCCCAAACGAGAAAGAAAAGCTTCTTCATACAAAGCGGTTGTGTGATCTACAATTTCTTGCCACGATTTGGCGGGATGCACATTTACCTCGATAACTCCTGGATCGGGAGTGACCATCATTTTCTCAATGCGATAATCCGTTTCGGGTTGGTAGCCTTCAATTCTAACAGGCATTTGTAGTTTTTCGGCGGTCGTTTCAACCGAAGCAATCAGGTCTAAATAAGTTTCTAAATAATCAGTGGGAGGCAAGAAAACATAGATGATGCCATCCCTTTCTTCCACACACATTGCAGTCGAAAAAGTCTCTACTTCAAACAATAAGGGTTCTTTTTCATCCTCTTCATCCTCTAATTTTGGAGCAACATTCGCTTTATAAGTTGGCGAAATACTACCATATCGTTCTTCCAAAGATTGATGATAATTGCCCAATGGAGGTAACTCTTCAAATAAACTTCGGGAAACGGGTTGCTCTCTTTTGTTTTTAGATACTTTGGGCAAAGATTCCAAAGGCAAACGCAATCCAATAGGGGAGTTGCCCGGAATCAAATAACATTGTCCTCTTCGGAATTCCCAGACACAGCTTACCCAATGATGGGTTTTGTGAATCCATTTTAGGGGCAATACAAAACCCGCAGGATTGTTCAAACCTTTTTCCAACAATTTAGCCAAAGTATGTCGCTGAATTGAATCTTTGAGATTTACAGCCAATGGATCTAAATTCACAGGCAATTTTCCTTCTTCTAAAGCCCAATAAATAGGGTCTTCGTAGGTAGGATTTATATTTTTGGTGTCAATACCCAAGTATTTTGTCAGTTCAATGGCAAAACGTTCGGCATCGTGAAAAGTAAATTTTTTTCCGTCCTCTTTAGCAATCAAATCGTCGTTTTTCCATAAGGACAATCCGTCTTTTCTCCAGTACAAAGCATATTGCCAACGCGGAAATAATTCGCCAGGATACCATTTTCCTTGACCAAAATGAAGCAATCCGCCATGAGCAAAACGCCCTTTCAATCGGAGAGCTAAATCATAGGCAAGTTTGCGTTTCAAAGGACCATCGGCAGTAGAATTCCACTCGGGAGATTCAAAATCGTCGATAGAAACAAATGTCGGTTCGCCACCCATTGTCAAACGGACATCGCCTTCGATTAAATCTTTTTCGACCACATTTCCCACCTCCATAATATCCTGCCATTGCTTTTCGGAGTATGGTTTGGTTACTCTTGGATCTTCATAAATTCGGGTTACGGTATTGTCAAATTCAAATTCCACTTGACAAATTTCGGTAGCACCAGTTACGGGAGCAGCACTTTCATAATCGGGCGTACAACTTAACGGAATATGTCCTTCGCCAGCAAAAAGTCCTGAAGTGGGGTCAAGTCCAATCCAACCTGCACCGGGCAAATACACCTCGACCCAAGCGTGCAAATCGGTAAAATCATTTTCAGGACCAGAAGGCCCATCAAGCGATTTCACATCCGAAGTTAATTGAACCAAATAACCAGATACAAAACGGGTAGCCAAGCCAATACTTCGCAAGGCTTGTACCAAAAGCCAAGCAAAATCACGACAAGAACCACTCTGCAATTCTAGTGTTTCTTCGCTAGTTTGTACACCTACTTCAAGGCGAATATTGTAACTTAAAGTTTGGAACACCAATTGATTGGCATACACCAAAAAATCAACTGTTTTTAAATCTTTCATTTGAGACAATTGCGCAACAAAAGCATCAAATTTATCTCCTTTTTCTTTGACTTCTAAATACGGAAATAATTCTTTAAATAAATTAGTATCATAACAAAAAGGAAATGTTTCGGCATATTCTTCTACAAAAAAGTCAAATGGATTAATCACTTTCAGTTTGGCAATGATTTCTACTTCAACACGCAATTCGGTTGTAGGTTCATTAAAAACCACTCTCGCCTGATAATTCCCAAAAGGGTCTTGTTGCCAATTGATGAAGTGAGTTTCAGGATAAATCTTAAAAGAATATCCTTCAATAGCCGTTCGGGAATGTGCTGCAGGTCTGAGTCTAAAAATATGAGGAAATAGTTTTACACTTCGATCAAATTTGTAAGCTGTTTTGTGCGAAATGGCTATTTTTATGGACATAGGAAAGTTTTTTTTTAAACATTATTTGACAGTTACAAATATTGAAAAAAAATCACTATTTATCGAATTTATATGATAATAATTAAACTATTTTGTTTAAAAATATCTTTAAATTGACATTTTTAGGTTTTGAAATTGAGAATAATGTAAATTTGGTCTAAATATTGACTAATTCGGAATTTTCTCCATTTCTAGTTTCAACTGATTGGATTCATTTTTCAGTAAATTTATTTCGTTTTTGAAAGAGTCAATATTTTTTTGCAACAAATCCATTTGTTGTTTTTTTTCTTCGGCGGTCCTCAAGAGCTTAAAACCAGACGTGTTTTGAAGTTTTTTTTTCGTTTCGATTACATTATTTTGGTAATCCGCCAATAGTTTTTCTATTTGCAAAAGTCTATTATTAGCGTTTTGGGTAAGTGCTCTAGCGGCTCTTTCGGCGTCGATTTTCTCTTGAATAACTGCTTGAATTTTTTGCTCATCTAATTCCTTTTGTTTGAGTTCCAATTGGGTGTTTTCAACTTCGGTTTTATGATTTTTGATTCTTAATTCTCGGCTTCTTTTTTCTTCAATGTTTTTCAAAACATTAATTACAATCAATAGCATAATAGCAACACTAGCTATAAAAAAAAGATTTTTAGGCAAACCCAGAATTTTACGAGCTTCTTTTTTGATAGCTATTTTGGGTGTCGTCTCGGCAGT
>Ga0316608_1000971_pt1 | contig 11883 bp, 9 predicted proteins | sample MIS2016152B_MG_FD_207673 | JGI IMG/M metagenome (GOLD analysis project Ga0316608, IMG submission 207673) | Microbial mat bacterial communities from Middle Island sinkhole, Lake Huron, Michigan, United States - MIS.2016.152B | ecosystem: Environmental > Aquatic > Freshwater > Lake > Sediment... | reverse complement strand
AACCAATCTGTTGAGTTCCAATATCCAATTTCAGATTTAACACAAGGCATCTATCTAGTTAAAGTTTCTGATGACAACAATCATCATCAAACCTTGAAGTTAATTAAAAATTAATAATTGAGTTAGTATAAAATTATTATTTTAAAAAGACCTTTCAAAATCTGGAAGGTCTTTTTTTTATTCATGATATAGAAGTAGCTAAGAAAGTCAAGGCAATTAATAAACAATTACACATATAAAAAGTTAACGATTATTTTACTTTAACATTCTCAAATATAAAAAAATGTAACTACATTTGCAGTATCTAATTAAAAATAAAAAATATGAAAAAAATTTACACTTTATTAGCAATTATTTTGCTTTCTTCTATTTCACAAGGACAAGTAGTGATTAGTCAAATCTATGGTGGAGGTGGAAATGGTGGTGCTACGTATACAAATGATTTTATCGAATTATTTAATAGAGGAACTGTTGCTCAAAATTTATCTGGGTGGTCGGTTCAATACGCATCTGCAAATGGAAGTACTTGGTTTGTTACTCAACTACCAAGTTTTGTTTTACAACCAGGTAAATATTTTTTAATTCAAGAAGATGCTGGTACAACTCCAGTTTTAGCATTACCAACTCCAGATTTAGATGGTATTACATGTGGCTGTACATATAATACAGCTACACCACCAGTAGTTATTGCAACAGGAATAGCAATGAGTGCAGCTAATGGAAAGGTTATATTAGTAAGCTCAACTGTAGCAGAATCAACTGCAAATCCAACAGGAAGTCAAATAATTGATAAAGTTGCATTTGGAACAACTTCTACTTCTGGTTTTGAAGGGACAGGTCCAACTGGTACAACTTTAACTAGTTCCACTTCGGCTCAAAGAAATAATGGAGGTTGTACAGATACTAACAGTAATCCAACTGATTTTACTGCTGCGACACCTATTCCAAGAAATTCCGCAACGCCAACGAATGATTGTAGCTTAGGTACAAATGAAAACACCATCTCAGGCTTAAATGTATTTGTAAACAACAAAAACCTATTTGTAACTTCTGACAGCAGTTCAGACAAACAAGTTTTGGTTTATGACATCACAGGAAAACAAGTACTTAACACAACAACTGATGGTCAAGGTATTTCAGTATCTGAATTAGCTTCTGGTGTTTATGTAGTTAAAGTTAACGAAGAAGGAAAAACAGCTACTAAAAAATTAGTGATTCGATAATTTCTTCAAATTATAGCTAAAAGCTCTAATGAAAAGAGAGCACTGAAAAAGTCTTTTTTTAAAAAAACCATAAAAAAAGGAGTAGAAAATTTAGTTTTTCTGCTCCTTTTTTTAGTATATTTAGTCATCTCTAAAAAACATATTTCTATTTTGATTGGTAATAAATTACAGAAAAAAAACAACTGTAATAAATCCGTAGAATTGCTAAAAAAATATTTAAGCACAAAAAAGTGGCAATATGTTAGGTAAAATATTACCAATTGTGCCCCCTTTTTTGAAGGATCGATAAATAAAACATGATTTAATTGAGAATCGTTTTTGAAAAAATCGTAAATTTAATTTGCTAATAGATCTTCTAGAACATCTTTATTATTTCAACTTTTTCTTGAAGTGAAAATGCTTATATACCTTCAAAATCTAAAATATTTAAAGAAACATTAGTTGCAATTTGAGCCGTTCCTGAATTTTCAAGAGCCACAAAAAGTTTAGAACATCATGAGGATTAAAGTATTTTCCAGGCATGTGCATGTACGTGACCGCCAAAGCCAAGTAGTAACATTGTCAGTGTCTGTGTGGTTATATTGTTATTCAAAAACACTATTTCTAAAGAATAAAGAGAGGAAAAAACATAATAAAGATTGATTTTAGGCTATTTAATATCGGTTTTTATTTGAGATATATTACTTTTGAAAAAAATCAAGACAAATGTTCAAACTGTTTCATCTTTCTTTAAAATTTAGCGGTTTTCCCATTGCGAAAGCTCAAGTAGATTTTGAAAAAATTCTACAAATTTCGGAAGCAGATTATCCTGATTATATTGAAGCGAAGAAGAAAGAAATTGTTGAATATCATTTGAAAAACAATACTTTTTATCAAAATTTAGTTGGGAGAAACACCTTTGAAAATTGGGATGACTTACCAGTTTTGACTAAAAAAAATTTACAAAAACCTTTAAAAGATAGACTTTCAAAAGGATATTTAGAAAAAACTGTTTTTGTAAATAAAACTTCAGGTTCAAGTGGTGATCCATTTGTTTTTGCAAAAGACAAATACTGCCATGCCCTAACTTGGGCTTCAATTATATTTAGATTTAGTTGGTACAAAATAAATTTCAACACCTCTTTTCAAGCTCGTTTTTATGGAATTCCATTAGATTTTATAGGAAACAAAAAAGAACGATTAAAAGATTTTTTGGGCAACAGATATCGATTTACCATTTTTGATTTATCAAATGAAATTCTTGAAAAAGTGTTGCTTAAATTTAAAGATAAAAAATTCGATTACATAAATGGTTATACTTCTTCTATCGTTTTATTTGCAAAATTTCTTCAAAAGAAAAACATTGTTTTAACTTCGGTTTGTCCAACGTTGAAATGTTGTGTAGTTACTTCAGAAATGTTATTTGAAGAAGATAAAATTTTGATGGAAAAACAATTTGGAGTTCCAGTTATCAATGAATACGGTGCTTCCGAACTGGATTTGATTGCTTTCGAAAATCCTAACGGCGAATGGCAAGTAAATTCCGAAACCCTTTTTGTGGAGATTTTAGATGATAAAAATAATGTTTTACCTTACGGAAAAGAAGGACGAATTGTAATTACTTCCTTGTACAACAAAGCACATCCATTCATTCGATATGATATTGGTGACATTGGAATTCTTGATGAAAAAAGCACAATAAAAAAACCTATTCTTAAAAAATTAATTGGACGAACCAATGATATTGCAATTTTGCCAAGTGGAAAAAAATCGCCTGGACTGACTTTTTATTATGTAACCAAAAGCATTATTGAAGACGATGGAAATGTGAAGGAATTTGTGATAAAACAAACAAAAATCGATACTTTTGAGGTGGAATATGTGAGTGAAAAAATATTGAGGGAAGAACAGATTCAAAATATTGAAAAGGCAATTTCAACTTATTTAGAAAGTGGTTTGACTTTTAGCTTTATTAGAAAAGAAAAATTACAACGAAACAAAAGTGGAAAATTGAAGCAATTTGTTTCGATGATGAAATAAAATATAAACCATTAAAATAACTATATGAGCCAAAATTTAATTATTTCAGAAGAAACGATTTCAGATAAAATTTACTTTATCCGAAATCAAAAAGTGATGTTTGATAGCGACTTAGCTTCGCTATATGGAATAGAAACTAAAGTCTTAAAACAAGCAGTAAAAAGAAATATTTCAAGATTTCCCGAAGATTTTATGTTTGAACTAACTAAAATCGAATTCGATTCTTCAAGGTCACAGATTGTGACCTTGAAGAAAGGCCGAGGTTCAAACATAAAATATTTACCATCCGTTTTTACTGAACATGGTGTTTTAATGTTATCAAGTGTTTTAAATAGTGATAAAGCAATTCAAACCAATATTCAAATTATGAGGATATTTACAAAAGTGCGTCAAATGCTTTTGGACACCACCGATTTGAAAATTGATATTATGCAAATTCAAAAGAAATTAGAAAACCACGATAAAAATATTGAGTTGGTCTTTAGCTATTTGGATGAATTGACTGATAAAAAAGAAAACACAAAACCAAGAATAAAAATTGGTTATAAAAAATAAATTATGAAAATAACCATAATCGCAGGAGCAAGACCTAATTTTATAAAAATCGCACCAATAATAAAAGCGATTGAAAAACAGCAATCTGAAGGAAAAACTATTTCTTATAGATTAGTTCACACAGGTCAGCATTATGATAAAAATTTGAGTGATACTTTTTTTGAAGAGTTGAATATTCCGCATCCAAATGCTAACTTGGAAGTTAAAAGTGGTTCACAAGCAGAGCAAACTGGCGCAATTATGGTAGCTTTTGAGAAAGAATTACTTCAAAATCCGTGTGATTTGGTTTTGGTTGTTGGTGATGTTAATTCGACTATGGCTTGTGCAATTGTAGCTAAGAAAATGAACATAAAAGTCGCTCATGTTGAAGCTGGAATTCGATCAGGAGATATGACTATGCCTGAAGAAATTAATAGAATCGTTACCGATAGTATCACGGATTATTTTTTTACAACGTCAAAATCTGCATCTGAAAATTTATTGAACAATGGAGTTGATTCTTCAAATGTTCATTTTGTTGGAAATGTAATGATTGATACTTTACATCAAAATTTACATCGAATTTCTGCTCCCAGTTTTTGGAACGAATTCGGTTTAGAAACTGGAAATTATATCATTTTAACCTTACATCGTCCATCGAATGTTGATGAAGAACAATCATTGATCAATTTATTGGAAGGAATTGATAAAATGGTTGGAGATAAAAAAATAATCTTTCCAATTCATCCTCGAACTAAAGCTATTTTGGGTGAAACCAATTTGAATTTGAAAAACATATTATTTGTAGAACCTCAAGGCTATCTGAATTTTATGTATTTGATAAAAAACAGTTTTGCTGTGATTACGGATTCAGGTGGAATTTCTGAAGAAACTACCGTTTTAGGAATTCCCTGTTTTACAATGCGAACCACAACCGAAAGACCAGAAACAATTGAAATTGGAACCAATAATTTAGTTGGAATTTCTATAGAAAATTTAACTTTAGAATTTACAAAATTTCTAAAAAATGGTTTGTCTAAAAGAGGAATCCCTGAACTTTGGGACGGAAAAGCATCGGAACGAATTATTGATATTTTGCTTTCAAAATAATGAAAGAAATCCTAATCATATCCAATTATTATCCGCCAGAAAAAGGTGCTGCTGCTAATAGAATTGAGCAGTTGGCTTTGAAATTGTATCAAAATAACTATAAAGTTTCTGTTATTTGTCCGCTTGGGAATTATCCAAAAGGAGAATTATTTCCTGAATATAAAGGTAAATTTTCGGTTACTGAAAATCGTGATAATATTACTATCAAACGTCTTTGGATTTATCCGAGTGTCAGCAAAAATTTGGTTGTTAGAATTATTTCTGTTTTGTCTTTTTCGCTGAGTTTGTTTTTCTATTTATTATTTAAAAAGACTCCTAAAAAAGTGGTTGTTCAATCGCCACCTTTATTACTTTCTTTTATCTCTGTTTTTGTATTGTCGTTGAAAAATAAAAAGATAATTCTCAATATTTCAGACCTTTGGCCATTGGCTGCAATTGAATTGAAAGCGCTGAAAGAAGGCTCTTTTTCACATAAATTCTCTTTGTTTTTAGAACGATTTATTTATAGAAAAGCAACCTTAATCATTGGTCAATCTAACGAAATTATCACTCACGTAAAATCATTATTTCCTGAAAAAAAATGTTATTTATATAGGAATTTTCCAGATCATAAAGTTGAAGAATTTGATTTGAAGTTGGTTGAAAATCAACCTATTAAAATATTTTATGCTGGTCTTTTAGGAATTGCACAAGGTGTTTTAGAAATGTGTGAAAAAATAGATTTAAAAGGATTAAATATTGAACTACACCTATTTGGTGATGGTGCTGAAAAAAGTCAAATTGAAGCTTTAATTTCAAGTGAAAAAGGTAAAAATATCTTCTTTCATGGTATGATGGAACGAAATGATTTACACGAAAAATTGAAAACTTTTGACATTGCAATTGTTCCGCTAAAAGTTAGAATTTATGGTTCTGTTCCTTCAAAAATATTTGAATATGGTGCGCTTGGGTTTCCTATTTTATATTTTGGTGGCGGTGAAGGAGAAACTATTGTTGATGAAAATAAAATGGGTTGGATTGCATCCGTAGAAAATTATACTGATTTAAATAACAAACTACAGCTAATTTCAAAAATGAGTAAGTTGGAATTGTTTGAAATGAAAGATAGAATTTTCATGGAATCTAAAACAAATTTTAATTTAGATTTTCAAATGAACAACCTTATTAAGGAAGATGTTTTTTAGTAGGCTTTATCTTCTCCTTTAAAAATATTTACGACCGTTTGAATAATGATTTTTATATCCATAACTAAAGACCAATTTTCAATATAAAAAACATCAAATTTAATTCTGTTTATCATGTCTTCATCGGTTTCAATTTCGCCTCTAAACCCTTTTACTTGAGCCAATCCTGTAATTCCTGGTTTTACATAATGGCGGACCATGTATTTTTTTACTTTGCTTGCATACGATTTGTTTTGCGACCATAAATGGGGTCTTGGTCCAACAACCGACATGTCACCTAGTAGCACATTGAAAAATTGGGGCAGTTCATCGATGCTGGTTTTACGAATAAATTTACCCATTTTGGTAACTCTAGGGTCATTTTTAGAAGCTTCTTTTTCAGTGGTTTCATTAACCTGCATGGAACGAAATTTATAGCAAAAGAATTCGTTTTCATCTATTCCTGGTCTTCCTTGCTTAAAGAAAATAGGTCCTTTGGATTCCAATTTTATTAATAATGCTATGATTGGCATTAGCCATGAAAGAATAAAAATTATAACTAATAAAGAAAATAAAAAATCAAATCCTCTTTTGATTCCTTTAATTGTTGGATCATGAAGTTGCGTTTTTTGAAGTGATAAAACTGGGAAAAGTTCATAATAATCAATTCGCATGTTTTTAGAAAATATCTCTTTGGTGTCGGGAATAAATTTAATTGTTTTGCTGTTTATATCCGCAAACTCAACTAAATCTTTTAGTTTTTCATTAGAAATTTCATTTAAAGAACAATAAATTTCATCTATTTTATTTTCAACTACATACTTTTTTAAATCCTCAATTTTCCCTAAAATTTCAGGATTGTGTTTTTTATCAGAGAAAAAACCTAGAAAATGATACCCATAATCTTGTCTGTTATTAAAAACTTCTTTTAGTCGAATGGCTTCTGGGGTATATCCAATTATAACGGTGTTTCTTAGGTTGTTTTTAGTTGTAATTCTATATTTTTTTAAATAATAAAAAAAGGAATATTTTAACGTAAGAATTATCAAAAAACCAATCGACATAAAAATAGCAATGGCTTTTCCGCTAAATATTGCTGATTTTGCAAAAGGGAAAAATGCGATAACCACTAAAAGAAAAAGGGTTGCTTGTTTAATTAATTTTGAAATGATTTCAACAGGTGTTGTAAATCGATACACTTCATAAAATTTTACAAAATATGCAATTAGTATCCATGCAAATGTTTGATAAGCAATATAATAACCCATATCAAGTTTTAATTTCCTAAAGAAATATAAACTTAAAATGGTTATAACCAAAACATCAAGAATAATGCTTATTGGTCTAATATATTTTGAATACCTTCCCGTATGCTGTGCTACCATAAATTAATGAATGTAACCTTTAAAATCTTTATGTTCTTCTTTTAGCAACTCTTCTGAGGTTAAAGATTTAAAATAATCATAGGTTAATTTCATTCCTTCTTCTCTATTCACTTTGGCTTCCCAACCTAGAATTTCCCATGCTTTAGTGGTGTCGGGTTGGCGTTGTAACGGATCATTTATTGGTAATGGATGATAAACAACTTTTTGTTCAGTTCCTGTTAGTTTTATTATTTCATCGGCAAAATCTTTAATTGTGATTTCATCAGGATTTCCAATGTTTACAGGATATATATAATCGGAATGTAAGAGCCTAAAAATTCCTTCCACTTGGTCGGTAACATAGCAAAAAGAACGGGTTTGGCTTCCATCTCCAAAAATAGTTAAATCTTCACCTCGAAGTGCTTGACCAATAAAAGCAGGAATTACACGACCATCATTGAGTCGCATTCTTGGTCCATAAGTATTAAAAATTCTAACTATTCTTGTTTCTACACCATGAAACGTATGATAGGCCATAGTTATTGATTCTTGAAAACGTTTGGCTTCATCATAAACACCTCGTGGTCCAATGGTGTTTACGTTGCCATAATATTCTTCGGTTTGTGGATGAACCAATGGATCACCATAAATTTCTGAAGTTGAAGCTATTAATATTCTAGCTTTTTTAACTCGAGCTAAACCTAGAAGATTGTGCGTTCCAAGCGAACCTACTTTCAAAGTTTGAATAGGAATTTTCAAATAATCTATTGGACTTGCAGGTGATGCAAAGTGTAAAATGTAATCTAATTTACCTGGTACATGAACAAATTTTGTAACATCATGATGATAAAATTCAAAATTCTCTAGTTTGAATAAATGTTCAATGTTTTTTAAATCTCCCGTTATCAGATTGTCCATCCCTATAACAAAATAGCCTTCTTTTATAAATCTATCGCATAAATGCGATCCTAAAAAACCTGCTGCTCCCGTAATTAATATTCTCTTCATGTAATTTTGATCCAAATTAAAAGGAATTTATGTTAAAATTATCTTAAGGCTAACGTAAAAAGTTACTCTTTATTGTTTAAATTTATACCAGAACTAAAAAAACAATAAAAAGTGGTAAAAAACACCACCCCCCTTTGTCTCCATAAAAATGATTCGGTCAAAAATAGACTTATCATTAGAATTGTAAAAGAAAAATGCATAAAATTTTTGTTCTGTATTGCAATTTTTAAAGATACAAAAAGCATTATAACTAAAAGTAGAAATCCTACTACGCCTAATTCGGCAAAATTCTGTATATATTGATTATGAAAGTTAAAGGTTCCATAGCTATTGTATAGATTATATTTCTTTTCTTTTTCAAGCAATAATTTTTTGGAAGCATTAAGTCCAAATCCTTTTAAGAAAATAGGCTCTTCATTTAAAAGTTCAAAGAATATTCTCATTTGATATACCCTAAAAGCGGTTCCTGGAAAATAGTCGTTTGGTGTAAATTGTTCGTTATTCCAGGCTTCATAAATACTTACGTTATGAACGCCATTGGATAACTTTGACAACACATTAGGACTTAAACTATTTTCTGTATTATTTCTAAATTCTTCTTGAAATCGTTCTTTGATTTTTCCGAATGAGAATGCTAAAATTAGTATTCCAAAAAATATAATAAGATTTCGCAATCTCATTTTGTGCGATGTTTTGGAATAATAGAAAACGTAAATTATTATCAAAAAGATAAAAACTAAAATTATGTTTTTTGATGAAAGTAAAACAATAAATCCTGCTAAAAGTAGGGCACAAAAAATATCAAATTTTGATTTAATTTCTTTAGTAAAAAAATAAAAAAAAGCTATAGCCACAAAAACTGAAACATGAACAGCATTGAGCAGTTTGGGCACTAATCCAAAATCGTCAGTATCTTCACCATGATAGAAAAAAGCACGAATGTCTTGGTTTATTATATATCGTATGGTGGCTCTTGAAAGAAAAAACACAACAAGAATTACCATTGAATAGCTATAATATTTCAAGAGTTTCTCTTTTTGAATTAAAGAAATAGGCGTTTTCATAAACACCAATGGAAGCAAGAGTAATGCTATTTCTTTTGGTATTGCACCAAGTGTTTCTTGTTGGTCAATGCTCCAAAAATAGGAGGCTGTCATCAGTAAAAACATTGCAATTGGCAGAAAAAGAACCCAATTTTTATTAAATTCTGTTTTACTGTAATTAATTAAAACAGAAATAATTAATAATAATAAAACAATATTATTTATAAAACGGGGTAATGGAATAGTTAGCAACAGTAAAACAATAAAAAAATAAGAAGTGTTTTTGCTGGCTTCTTGTTTTAAATCTTGAAAAACATGCTGAAAAAAGTTGTAAATAGTGTTCATTTATTTTCTTCCCAATTAATATCTATACTAATAGTTTGATAGTTGTTTTGAACTTTTTGCAAGTTATCAATTTTTTTGACAGATTCTAAAATATTTTTTACTTCTGTTGGGTTGGAAAAAAATTTCCATTTCTTTTTCTTTAAAAATTAATTTTAATAGAGAATTTATTTTATGCAAATATTTTCAATCATAACTTCATTAAAAGAAAAGCCATATAATAAATTCATAATTAATGCATAAAAATCTATATTTGCAAATTAAAAATAAATGAAAAATGAAAATAGCATTAATTACAGGAATTAACGGACAAGATGGTTCCTATTTAGCAGAATTATTATTAGAAAAAGGATATACTGTTCATGGTGTAATTAGAAGAAGTTCAACTTTTAATACTGAACGTATTGAACATTTATATATAGAATCTTTAATTAAAGACTTACATTTAAAACAAAGAATCAAGCTTCATTATGGAGACATGACCGATTCAACAAATTTAATCCGATTAATTCAACAGATTAAACCGGACGAAATTTATAATCTTGCTGCTCAATCGCATGTAAAAGTTTCTTTTGAACTTCCCGAATATACTGCTGAAACCGATGGAGTTGGCACATTACGACTTTTAGAAGCTATTAGAATTTGTGGTTTGGAACAAAAAACTAAAATCTATCAAGCTTCAACTTCTGAATTGTATGGTAAAGTTCAAGAAATACCTCAAACAGAAACTACTCCTTTCTATCCAAGAAGTCCTTATGGAGTAGCTAAAATATATGCCTTTTGGATAACAAAAAACTACAGAGAATCTTATAATATTTTTGCTGTAAATGGAATTTTGTTTAATCATGAATCTGAAAGAAGAGGAGAAACTTTTGTTACCAGAAAAATTACTTTAGCTGTTGCAAGAATCAAACATGGCTTGCAAGAGAAATTATATCTTGGAAACTTAAACTCTTTAAGAGATTGGGGTTATGCAAAAGACTATGTAGAATGCATGTGGCTAATGCTTCAACAAGAAAAACCCGAAGATTATGTAATTGCAACCGGTGAACAACATTCTGTTAGAGAATTTTGTGAGTTAGCTTTTAAAGAAGCAGGTGTTGCTTTAACTTGGGAAGGAACAAATGAAAACGAAAAAGGAATTTGTAAAGAAACAGGGAAAATTTTAATAGAAGTTGACCCAAATTATTACAGACCTTCAGAAGTTGAAACATTATTAGGAAATCCTAGTAAAGCAAAAAATCAGCTTGGTTGGAATCCAACAAGAACATCGTTTGCAGAACTTGTTAAAATCATGGTTCAACATGATTTAGAATACGTTAAAAGAAAATAGTATGGAAAAATCATCTAAAATATTTGTTGCAGGTCACAATGGGTTAGTTGGAAGCGCTATTGTTAAAAATCTGAATCAAAAAGGTTTTACCAATATAATTACTAGAACTCGTCGAGAACTTGACCTTACAAATACTGCAGATGTAAATAGTTTTTTTGAAATAGAAAAACCTGATTATGTTTTTTTAGCGGCTGCAAAAGTAGGTGGTATAATTGCTAATAACGTTTATCGTGCTGACTTCATCTATGAAAATCTAATGATTCAAAACAATGTCATTCATCAGAGTTATCTTCATGGTGTTAAAAAACTTTTGTTTTTAGGAAGTACTTGTATTTATCCTAAAAATTGTCCTCAACCAATGAAAGAGGAATATCTTTTAACCGATGAATTAGAATACACTAACGAACCTTATGCTATTGCAAAAATTGCAGGTATAAAAATGTGTGAAAGTTATAACATACAGTATAACACCAATTTTATTTCGGTAATGCCTACCAATTTATATGGTCCAAATGACAATTTTGATTTAGAAAAATCTCACGTTTTGCCAGCTCTGTTACGAAAAGTACATTTAGCAAAATTACTTTCTGAGGATAATATTGAAGCGTTGCTATTGGATTTAAAAGTAAAAACCATTGAAGAAGCAACTGTAATTTTAGATCAATACAAGGTTTCTAAAAACTCAGTAGAGATTTGGGGAAGTGGTGCGCCAATGAGAGAATTTCTTTGGTCAGAAGATATGGC
>Ga0316608_1000969_pt1 | contig 11887 bp, 9 predicted proteins | sample MIS2016152B_MG_FD_207673 | JGI IMG/M metagenome (GOLD analysis project Ga0316608, IMG submission 207673) | Microbial mat bacterial communities from Middle Island sinkhole, Lake Huron, Michigan, United States - MIS.2016.152B | ecosystem: Environmental > Aquatic > Freshwater > Lake > Sediment... | reverse complement strand
CATTCTTTCTCCTTAGTGTTTGTCAGATCAAGTTTTATCATATCAAGGTTTTTGGCAGCGCGACCTATGACTGCGGCTGAATCTTCAGAAACACCGCAATTTCAACGTAATTCTGTCATGCTGAGTGTTGCGAAGCATCTCGCTCGTTGCTTCGCAACACTCAGCATGACACATGGGCTTTGCGTAGTATCCCTGTCCAAATCTTTGAGAGTGCCTTCTTCTTACCTAAGCTTAAGCCTGGTTAATTTTCGACCAACTGATTTTCCTGGCGGAGGTAAGCTTGAATAAACGGGTCTAATTCACCATTCATCACATCGGCGATCGCCGTTGTTTCCACTCCAGTCCGCAAATCCTTCACCATTTGATAGGGGTGAAAAACATAATTACGAATTTGCTGGCCCCAAGCCGCCTCTACCATGTCGCCCCGAATTTCGGCAATTTCCGAAGCCCGCTGCTCTTTTGCAATCACCAATAGCCTAGATTTGAGTAACGCCAGAGCTTTTTCCTTATTTTGCAACTGACTACGTTCTTCTGTACAGCGCACGGCCAAACCAGTAGGAAGGTGAACGATGCGGACTGCGGTTTCTACCTTGTTAACATTTTGCCCGCCCTTGCCGCCTGCGCGGGAAGTAGTGACTTCTAAATCTTTTTCTGGGATGTCCAACTGTACGGAGCGATCGAGAATTGGCATCACTTCGACACCGGCAAAACTGGTTTGACGCTTATCGTTAGCGTTAAAAGGCGAAATTCTGACCAAGCGGTGAGTGCCTTTTTCCGATCGCAAATAACCGTAAGCATAGCGACCGGCAATTTCCAAAGTCACAGATTTAATACCCGCTTCCTCTCCCTCTGAGATTTCGGTTAAATGTACTTTATAACCTTGACTTTCTCCCCAGCGCGTGTACATCCGCAGTAGCATTTCTGCCCAATCTTGAGCATCAGTACCACCGGCACCGGCGTTAATAGTCAAAACGGCACCGCCTTCGTCGTAGGGTCCCGATAGTAATTGTTGTAGTTCCCACAAATCGAGGTCGCGAGTTAACTGAGAAAGGTTGGATGTGGCTTCTTGAAATAGAGATTCGTCTGCGTCTAGCTCTAGCAATTCTAAAATAGCTTTAGCGTCTTCCAAGCTAGTTTGCCAATGGTGGTATTGGTCTAAATGAGATTTGAGGTTATTAAGTTCTTGGAGAGTTTCTTGGGCTTGGTTTTGGTCGTCCCAAAAAGCTGGTTGAGCGGCAATTTGCTCTAAGTCTTGGATTTTGGCGGATAGTGCGGGGATGTCAAAGATAGTCCTGAGTTTTACCCAGGCGATCGCACAATGTTTCGATATCGCGTTTGATGTCTAGAACTTCCACTGTTAGTCCTCTTGGTTTTGGAGTGTTTTGTTTATTATAGCTGAAATTTGGATCTTTCAACAATTTGTTTGACAATCTCAAAAAAAACAGCATAACCAACCCAGAGCCCAAACTTCTTTAAGAAGTTTGGGATCTCACATAAAATTCCTTCTTCCTTATTCCTTATTCCTTCTTCCTTCTTATATATACTGCGAACCAGTGGAATTGAAAGTTTTACCACATTCGTGAGCACAAACATCCAATCTTTTAGAACAGGAAAAACTTGCCGTGAGGTATTCGCGAAACCAAGCACTTGTGAGCGCATCTTTCACAGATTGAGTTTTGAGAGAATTAAAGTCCTTGCTGACTCTTCTGATATCTTCATATTTTAAGTACATTAGTGTTCTCCAATTAATTTTTTATGAATTCTGAAACGAGACGCGATGATAGCTATCTTAGTTCCTAAACTTAATAAAATAAGACTTACGCACAGACTCTACTTGTAGGGTGCGCATTGCGCACCTTACCACTACAGATAGTGTAAAACTTGAAAAGTTGCGTCCAGGACTGTAAAAATAAAAAACCGCAGCTCGATCGAGTCGCGGTTTTTAGCGTACAGTTGTAATTAATCGCGGCCGTTGAGAGCAATCAGCAGTCGCAGAATAAAGATAAACAAATTGATGTAAGTAAGATACATCGACAAAGCAGCCGGCAAATACTGGTCGTCGCGGTAGCTGCGCGGCAGAATGTAAAAGTCTACAATTGCAGCGCCGGCGAACAGAAATACACCGATGCCAGAAATGCCAATTTCCAACCAAGTTGGCGTGTAGACACCAAATAGAGATAGCAGAAATTGACCGCCAACGACGACTAACAAAGCAATGACACCTAAACTGATAGTTTTGGTGAGTGCCATGCCGTCTGTTTCCGACAAGTTGGAGCCAATTTGGCGGGCGGCGATGAAGGTAATGCCACATCCCAGGGCGGCAAAACCGATGCCGGAGATGCCCACGCCTTGGGTTCTGAGGGCCACAAAGACTAATCCGCTGAGGGTGTAGCCGGATAGCAGGCTGTAGGTGGCCAACAGGGGTAAGGCGGTATTTTTGTTGCCTTGTTCGGCGGCACCGCGTGCAACAAAGAATAGAATTAATTCTAGGACGATCGCAGCGATGAATGTGGGAAAGAAGATTCCGGGATAGCTGCGGATGACTCCGAGGCCGCCGTAGGTGCCTACCGCAGTTAAGACGAGCCCACCGCCGACAAAGGGGAGGGCGTTGGCGATGACGTTAGGGCCTACCAGCGCCTGGTTTTTGGCTTCGCGCCAGGCTGATCGAAAGTTGGAAGTGTTACTCACGATGATTCCCCTAATTTTGGCTGAGAATTGCTATCTATATTTTGACAGTTTTACAGTTTGTTTGCAAAACTCGCTCATAGTTAAAGATTTGAGCGAGAATGGGGATAAAATCACTAAAAAGCTGGCAATGATCGATTATAATCGACAGCATAGAGTGTGCGGTCTCGCTGCCTTGTCGAGAGCAGCAGGGTTGAATAGGATTGTCTAACACCGCCCAGCTATTATTTAGCTGAAGCCAGCAGGGTGATGTCAAGGTCGATAGAATTGCAGATTCAGGTCAGTAGCTAAGGGATCTCAGACAAGGGATGCCGAGACAATTTATGCTCAAGAGATTGAGCTACGATCGACCAAATACCAAACAGGTAATATCTAATGCCCACCTTTTTTCCTAAGATTTTTTTGACACCTACGGCCGGAATTGTCTTGGCTTTAGCAACTGTTGTATGCGGAGGCAAATCAGCGGTTGCTGGCAATTTCCCCGCAGTTTCAATGGTTGCCAAATCGTCGGTTTCCGAAAACTTGCTGCTGGCTCAGGTTGTTCAATCTAGCCCATGTAGAAGTTGCTATGACCCGAATGCGGGAACAGCAAGCCCGGTTCCTCTTCCTGTGAAAATCCCTGAGCCTTCAATGCTGGGGGGGCTGGGTTTAGTTGCGAGTGCGCTGGTGGTGACAAGTCGGCGCCGATTGAAAAATTAGACTTTTGGCAAAAAGTCTAATTTTTGATTGTTTAACCGCAGATAAACGCGGGTAAACGCGGATAAATGCGGATAAATGCGGATCTCAGAATTTTAGCCGATCGCGTCGCGGAGGGCATTTTTTGTCATGGCTGCGATCGCCTGTTCGGTAGCTTTGGGCAAATGATAGTATTTCCCCCCAGAAGTCTTGGCTAATTCCTTAGCAAACCCAGTAGAAATAAATTTACTCTCCGTATCTATCACCAGCAATTGCATTCCCAAACCGCGAATTTTCGCAGCAATTTCCAACAATTCAGCCTTAATATCCGGCTTTTCGCCATCTACCATTGGTTCACCCAAAGAACGAGCCAGAGGAATATTCCCGCGCCCGTCGGTAATCGCCACAATCGCCACTTGACCGATATCTCCAGATTGTCGCGCGTTGACTCCCACCCGCACGGCTTGCGTCAAACCGTGGGCTAGGGGGGAACCGCCACCGCAGGGTAGTCTTTCCAAACGCTTGCGGGCTAGGGCGATGGAGCGCGTGGGGGGTAGGAGCACTTCTGCTTGTTCTCCGCGAAAGGGAATCAGAGCAACTTGGTCGCGGCTTTGGTAGGCTTCTGTGAGTAGCTGCATCACAGCACCTTTGGCCGACTGCATCCGATTGAGGGCCATCGAGCCGGAAGCATCGACGACAAATACGACTAAAGCTCCAGCTTTTCTGGCTAGTCGCTTCGCCCGAATGTCTCCCTGTTCGACAAATACGCGGCGCTTCCCTTCCCCCTGTCCCTCCATGCTTTGGGGTTGAGGATTCCTGTCGCGGCGGGCTTTTTGATAGGGTGCGGCGGCTCTGAGTGTCGCGTCAACAGCGATGCGGCGGACGGGGCCTTTGGGTAATACTGGCTTGATGTAACGGCCTCTATCTTCTGAAAAAATGATGCTACGGCTTCCCGATTTGCCTTGGCGGCTGGCGTTTTGGGTGAAGAAAAGGACGCTGGGGTCGAGAATTACTCCTTCGGGGTCGAAGATAAATTCTTCGGGAATACTATTTTCGTCTTGTTCTTCTGGAGGTTCGTTTTCTTTGTCTTCTTCGTCGTCTTCTGCTTCGTCTTGTTGTTCGTCTTCTTGTTCTTGTTCTGAGTTGGTTTGGGGAGGCGGTGGGGGGGGAGGAGGAGGAGTGTTTTCGTCTGGGGGAGATTGGATGATGGTGGCGCGGGGTACGATGACTAATTCTACGGCGCGGCGCAAGTCTTCGGCGTTGACTTCTGTGCGTCCTTCGATGGCGGCGCAGGCTTTGGCGACTCGCACTGCGAATATTTCGGCGCGGTGTCCTTGTACTGCACCACGGATGGCTTCTTCTACTAGGTAGCTAATTTGTTCGCGTTTGATGGTGACATCTTTGAGCCATTCTCTGGCTAGGATGATTTGGGTTTTGAGGTTGTCGGTGTCTTCTGCGTATTGGTTGAGAAATTGTTGGGGGGAGTTGGAGTAGGATAGGGCTTGGTCTACGGCTTGGACTCTTTGTTCTAGTTCGAGTACGGCGTCGGCGGAAAGTACGATCGCGATTCTGTCTAATAAATGTTCTCTGAGCGGCCCTTCTTCGGGGTTATAGGTGGCAATAAATAGGGGTTTACATGGGTGTTGAAAACTGATGCCTTCGCGCTCTATTTGATTTCTTCCTTCTGTTAATACTGTTAACAATTGGTTGGAAATGTTGTCGTCTAGGAGGTTGATTTCGTCTACATAAAGTACGCCTCGATTTGCTTGAGCTAGCAGTCCTGGTTGAAAGACGGTTTGGCCGAATTTTACTGATTTTTCGACATCGACTGAACCTAAGAGTCTGTCTTCGGTGACACCCAAGGGAATTTGGAGGAAGGGTGTAGGAATAATTTCGGTGTTGAGATTAGTATTTGTGCTGTCGGGTTCTTGTCCGCTATTTTCTGCTAACACGCCAGATGGCTGTTCCACAAGCAGTTCTTCAGGGTTGGCGTTGCAGAAAGAGCCTTTAACAACTTCAATGGGCGGCAGGAGGGAATGCAAGGCGCGGGCCATGACTGATTTTGCGGTGCCGCGACGACCTGCGATCGCAACTCCTCCCAGTCCGGGATCGACTGCTGCTAAGAGCAGGGCTAGTTTAATGGCTTCTTGGCCGACAACGGCTGTTAAGGGAAAGGCTGTCACGGTAGGGGTTGCGTAGAGGGCAGACATGGAAATAATTTTCTGTTAAAGAGGTTTTGATAGATTTATCATACTACCAATATGATGCGATCGGGCTTTTAAGCAATAGTTTTTACCATAATATAATTTAGTATGATCAAGCTGTCCGTGGTCAAAGATATTAAAAATTGTATAGTATCCGGCTGGTATCTTGTCACGACATCAAATTACAGAATAGAATCATAGGATAGTTGAATAAACAAATAAGTAAGCTATGAAACTCATAGTAACAATAAGTTTTTTAGCGGCAATTGCTATGATCGGTTTTCTGATATGGCGCGATTCCCAGGATACAGGAGGGATAGATAGAAGCTTGTGGCAAGCTGTCAGGGGAGACAAGGCTTTAGCCGAACGACTTCTGAATCATGCTAGAGAAAAACATCCCGGAAAGTCTGAAAGATGGTACGCGGAAAAGGTCATTTATGACTTGCGACGGGGCAGGTAGAGGGGGACGCGGTTCGAGTTACAGGCTCGATCAAAAAGAACTTCGAGAGAATATTACTCTTAAACCACTTCTTGCAAAATTTTGACTTCCAGGGGTAAAATGACTGTGAAAGTGGAACCTACTCCTATTTCTGAGACTAGCTCTATGTTGCCTTGCAGTAGTTTTACCAGTCGCGATACTATTGCTAATCCCAAGCCTGTGCTGTCTGGTGAAAATAGCTGTTTGCTAGGTTCTCCTGCTTGAAAGAAGGGGTCAAATATGCGATTTTTATCTGCGGGGGCGATGCCAATTCCGGTGTCTGTAATTGCGATCGCCCAATTTTCGGCTCCGACTTGACGGCAATGTAATTCGATGCTACCAGTTTCTGTATAGCGAATAGCATTGCTCAGAAGATTGGTAACAATTTGTTGCAGTCGCTGGGAGTCGGCGATTACTTGTTTTGGGGCGCGGTGGGTAGTTATTGTGAGCTTTAATCCCTTAGCATCGGCTATTGGCTGCATCACTTCTACTACTGTATTAATTATAGATTGTACATTAGTTTGCCTCAATTGGAGTTGGATTTTTCCAGCGTCTGCACGGGAGAGTTCTAGGGCGTCGTTAATCAGGCGTAGCAATTGTCTACCGTTACGCAATACTCGTTCTATGTGTTCGATGCCGGCTAGGGTATCTTTGATTTCAGGTTGCTTTTTTTCTTGACGCAAAAACAGTTCAGAATAACCGATGATTGAGTTGAGGGGTGTTTTGAGTTCGTGAGCCAAATAGGAGAGATTTTCTTGGTTGGCGCTGACTAAGCGATTGAGTTCTTGATTTGTGAGTGTTAACTGAGTTTGGATTTGTTGAAGTTCGCTCAACCGCTGGGAAACGTAACTGTTAAAACACTGGGCAATTGCTTCGTCTACTACGGAGTCTATGAGTCGAAAAGCTCTGACTACTTCTGTGGTTGTTCCTGCTAGCAATTCTGTTTCTATATGGGAGAATATTACTTGACGAAGTAAATGGTATTCCCGCGCTACTTCTGCTGGGTTGTAGCCTTGTTCTGCTCGGAGAAATCCGTGATTCAAACTGGCTTTGATGATGATGCCGATTTCGCTGTTTTGATATTGGGAAACGACTGTTGCCATCGCCGCCAGCAGGTGAGGTATGTGATTTTTGATTGCTGAGTGCGGTAAGGCATCAGCACTTTCAATTTTCCGATCCTGACTAACTGCTTCAATCCAGTTTTGGAGGATCGTGTCGGTTTTGTCGGTGAGCAGTTGGCTATAATCCATGATGTCGGCCTAGGGGTGGAGTCTGACAGATATTGCCATTGTCTTATTGTAGCGGAGCGATCGCTCAATTGACCTATCCAAGTCTGGGCGATCGCCACCCAGCCAAAAGAAATAGTTTTACTCTAATTTTTTCCCTGTGCCGGCACTCTGAATTAGTTGATTCCGACGGCTGGCAAAAAACAGCACTTAAACCTATTGACATCAGGGCAATTAAGTAGTATGATTGTGCCAGCCAATGCGGAATTTGTTTAAATTTTAATTATTTTTAATAAATTCATGGAAAACTTGCAAGCTGCGATCGCTGCGGCAACATTTGTCGGTGTAATTGTATTAATAATCACAGAGTGGATACACCTAACGGTTGCGGCTTTTTTGGGAGCGCTGATCCTGGTTTTTACCCACGTTATGACTTTAAATAATGCGATCGAATATATCGGTCGCAGTCACGGAACCTTGGGCTTATTCTTTGGAGTCATGGTAATGGTGAGGTCATTTGAACCCACGAAAGTATTCGACTACTTGGCAACTCAAATGGTGCTTTTAGCTAAAGGAAAAGGCAAAAATCTCTTGCTGGGTATTGTCGCCATTACTACCCCAATCTGTGCAGTTTTGCCAAATGCTACCACCGTCATGCTGCTAGCACCATTAATTCCGCCAATGGCAGAAGAAGTCGGTGTTGATTTTGTGCCATTACTAATTTTAATGGTATTGGTAGCTAACAGTTCGGGACTGCTGACAATCCTGGGCGATCCGGCGACATTTATTGTCGGCGATGCGATTAATATGAGCTTTGCAGATTACCTGATAAAATTAAGTTTGGGCGGGGCAATTGCAGTAGGAGTGATAGTAGTTATTCTGCCGTGGCTGTTCCCCGAAATCTGGCACCAAGAATTAAAAGATTTGGAACACTTGCCACATCCCAAAATTAATCACCCGCGAGTTTTAGCAGTGGGGGGTTTAATTATAGCTTTCGTGCTGACATTTTTTGTAGTGGGAGAGTCGCTACCAGTGCCAATTTCACCAGTAGCCGTTGCTTTGTTGGGGGCGGCTTTGTCAATGCTATTAGCTCATCAATCTAAAATAGATTCTGTGAATAATATTTTGCGGGATTTAGATTGGAGTACGCTGCTATTTTTTATGTCTATTTTTGTTTTAATTGGCGGTTTGGAAAAAACCGGGGTCATCGCTAGTATATCGGTAATTTTAGCAGCTATTTTGGGGAAAAATATATTTTTGGGTTCCCTAGCTTTGTTGTTTTTTGTTGGTTTGATGTCGAGTGTGGTGCCAAATATTCCCCTAGTGGTGGCGATGGTACCGTTGCTAAAACAGTATGTTGTTAACGTCGGGCTAGCGCCTGCGGAAGTGCTGGCTCCCGATTTTGCAGGGCAGTTTCCAGTGGAGGTGTTGCCGCTGTTTTACGCAATGATGTACGGGGCAACTTTGGGAGGAAATGGTACTTTGGTGGGAGCTTCTTCTAATATAGTGGCGGCGGGAATTTCTGAGCTGCACGGACGCCGGATTTCTTTTCAAACTTTTCTGCGTTACGGAATTCCTGTGATGTTACTGCAATTAGTAACTGCTGCTATATATGTAACTATTCGGTTTTTGGTTTGAAGAAGGAAGAGCGAAGCGTTTATGTTGCGTTAATTAAACTTTAGGAGTGCTCCCAGGTTTGGGTTTGCCCGCCGACAAAGTATCTAATCCTAAAGATGTATTGACAAGATTAGATCATTATGGTTATAATTCATAAAATCCATTAAAAAGTCAAGCCTAATCGAGTGCTGCACGATCGCACAAAGTCGTGTCACTAGAGCGGAGGAACCAATTTTCGGGGCGAATCTTTAGAGAATTAAGAGCAAAAATTATAAAATTAACAATAAGATTGTAATTTTTTATTTTTAATTCTTGACTAGAAGGACATCTCTCAGTCCTAGCCCGTCAGCTAACTTCGCAGGCATTGAGAAGAGCAAGACTTAAGTGCCAAATAGTTCGCTAAAAATATCCATAGTTCATCGTTGAGGAGAAGTTTTGTGTTTGCCGTCAAGCGAGCGCTCAAATTGAATAACCGGGAAGCGACTTTGATGGCAAAACACGCAGGATTTCGGCGTGTAGTATTTAACTTTGGGTTAAGCTTGCGAACTCAAATGTATAGTGAGGGGCAATTTACGGACTCAAAGGTACTTAACGAAGTCAAAAAAGTTCTCACCAACTACGTCAAGAAACAGCCTGAATTCGCTTGGATGAATCAATTATCTAGTCGAGTTGATCAAAATGCTTTGATTGACTTGAAAGATGCTTTTAGTCGGTATCGCTCTGGAAAAGCAGGTCATCCAAGATTTGCTAGCCGCCGAGACGGTCAATCTTTCACAGTTGATTCATCTAACGGCAAAGTTTTACTAAGCGCTGGCAAAACCATTAAGATTCCTACATTGGGAACGTTTCGGCTTTACGAACCCCTAGAATGCGGTTACGTGTCTCAAACTTTTACTATCTCAAAAGAAGGAAATCGCTGGTTTGTTTCTTTTTGTGTTGATGCCCAACGTTTGCCAGTGCAACAACCTGAAGGTTCTGTAGGAATTGACGTAGGTGTTAAATCTTTTGTCACCCTATCAAACAGTCAAGTATTTGATGCGCCAAAACCCCTAAAGCAAGCGAAAACCAAGCTGGCGCGGTTGCAGGGAAAGGCGTCAAGGCAAATAAAAGGCTCAAACAACCAGCGCAAAACTTACAACAAGATCGGCAGGCTCGCGCGGACGATAGCCTGCATTCGTAAAGACTTCCTTCACAAGTTGACAACTTATTTGGCTAAAACTTTCAAGCTAATTAAGATTGAAGACTTGAATGTTAGAGGCTTGCTGGCAAATCACAAGTTAGCTCGGGCAATATCCGACTTAGGTTTTTACGAATTCAGGCGACAGCTAAAGTACAAGTGCAAAATGTATGGAGCGAGCTTAGTGCTGATAGATCGATGGTTTCCCAGTTCTAAGATTTGTGCCAATTGCGGGCATAAAAAAGATATGCCTTTAGCCGAAAGGATTTATAATTGTCCGGCTTGCGGCTTGTTGATAGACCGCGATTTAAATGCCAGTTTGAATATTTTAAATTGGGAACCCAAGGCTATTGGGGGATAGCCTGCTTATCTTGGGATGGCCGACCACCCAACAGCGCAGGAAGTGAGTTCTGAATTTTGGCTAAAGATGGCTTTAGTTAAGTTTGGGTAAGTTTTACGAAGCAGACTGAAGAGTCAACTTTCTTTCACTAGATAGTTTTGCCTCGTCGGTGTCTCCGGTTGGTATTGTTCAAGATTTCTTGCACCGCCCCTGACTCTGAGGAAAATTAAATGTTTATTCAACTTAACTTGTCGGCGATCGCAATTGCAGGAGTTGCAGCTTGGAAGCGGGCAAAACCGGCTAGGATCCGGGATGCTGTATTGTTGCCGGCTGCGGGTTTTTTAGGTATTCTGATCCTGTGGTGGATTATTGCCAGCTTCAAAAGCGATTTAATTCCCACTCCATATCAGGCGTTAATCGCTAATTGGGATTACATATTGCATCCATTTTACCAGCGGGGCCCAGGAGATTTAGGTATTGGCTGGCTGTTGATAGCAAGTTTACGCAGGGTGTTGCTGGGATTTTCACTGGGTGCAGTTGTGGCGATTCCGGTGGGATTTCTGATCGGGATGTCGAAACCAGCAATGATGGCGCTAAATCCCCTGATTCAAATCTTCAAACCAGTATCGCCACTAGCTTGGTTGCCCATAGCACTATCGATTTTTAATCTAGCAGATCCGTCGGCGATTTTTGTAATATTCATCACGTCTTTGTGGCCGACAATTATTAACACAGCCCTCGGAGTTTCTAGCGTTTCCAAAGATTATCTGGATGTGGCGCGAGTGTTAGAAATGTCGCAGTGGCGGCGGATTACAAAAATAATTTTGCCTGCAAGTTTGCCCTATATTTTTACAGGTTTGCGGATTAGTTTGGGGATTGCTTGGCTGGTGATTGTGGCGGTAGAAATGCTGACTGGTGGCGTGGGAATTGGCTTTTTTGTGTGGGATGAGTGGAGTCGTTTAAATCTGAGCTCGGTATTTTTAGCAGTGTTTGTGATTGGTATAACTGGTTTGGTGCTTGATTGGGTTGTTGGCAAAATTCAAGAATTGGTGACACATCGAGCGGTGAATAGTCAGTAGTCATTGGGCCTTGGGCCTTGGGCATTGGTAATAGGTAATAGGTAATAGGTAATAGGTAATAGGTAATAGGTAATAGGTAATAGGTAATAGGTAATAGGTAATAGGTAATAGGTGACAACTGCTTTCGGAGTCAACTGTCAACTGTCAACTGTCAACTGTCAAATAATATGAGCGATAGTTTTTTTCAGGAATTGAACCGGCGAGAGTTTTTGCAAGGAATGGGCTCGGCGGCGGTGGGAATGGCTTTATCTGGGTGTGGAATTAACGGGGATCGATCGGCAAAAGGACTTACCGAAGAGGCTTTAGCCGTAACACCGATCGTCAATTCCCAAACCTTAGAAAAGCCCAATTTAACGATCGGATATGTCCCCGTTAATGATTGTGCACCATTTGCGATCGCCTGGAA
>Ga0316608_1000967_pt1 | contig 11889 bp, 10 predicted proteins | sample MIS2016152B_MG_FD_207673 | JGI IMG/M metagenome (GOLD analysis project Ga0316608, IMG submission 207673) | Microbial mat bacterial communities from Middle Island sinkhole, Lake Huron, Michigan, United States - MIS.2016.152B | ecosystem: Environmental > Aquatic > Freshwater > Lake > Sediment... | reverse complement strand
TCGATAAAATCGCCTTTCTCATTCAAGGTTCTGAAAAACTCCGAAGCCGTATCGTGATGAATCTTAGCCGAAGTTCTGGAATAATTGTCAAAAGAAATTCCAAAATCTGAGAATGATTTCCGAATAATTCCATCGTATTTGTCGATTACTTCCTGAGGCGTTATGCCTTCTTTTTTGGCTTTCATCGAAATCGCCACGCCGTGTTCATCGCTTCCGCAAACGAACAAAACATCTCTTCCTTGCAGTCTTAAATATCTGGAATAAATATCCGCTGGAACATAAACGCCTGCTAAATGCCCGATGTGAATAGGGCCGTTTGTATAAGGCAAGGCTGCCGTAATGGTATATCTTTTAGCTCCGCTCAGTTCGGCAGTGCCTCGGGTTGGATTCTGTAACATAATTCGGTTTGATTTCCTGCAAAAATAAGATATTTTATGGTAGGGACAAGTCTTGACTTGTCCGTATTTGCGAAAAGAATTTGTGTTTTTCAGGATCTATTTCCGCTATTACTTTCTTTCAAAATAATATTAGTTTCTACTGGGTTTTGTGTGAAAACAAACCTGAGGTAAATTTAAACCAAATAGTATTGCGGTTGAAATTATGAATAGATTGTCATAGAAAATACATTTTGCAAATAGAAACTTTGTAAACTATGTAAAAGTGAATCTTTCTAAAATTAAATCTATGTTGCTACACTAAATCTATGTGGTTAAAAACCCACAACATTTCCAGTATAACCCAAATATATGATAGACTTTATTAAAAATTTGTATCAGTTGTGCACCAATCCTAATTTCCCTATTTTGAGTTAGGGAGCTATTTCTTTCACTTTGTCATAAACCAGATTGCTTTCAAAACCACGGCGGAGCATATAATCACAAAATTTTTTTCTTTTTTTTAATACATTTTTTTCAGTAATTGTTTCCCAATGCCTTTCGGATAAGGTATTGAAAGTATTGAGGTATTCCTCATTTGTAATTTCCTTGAGCGCAGTATTGATAAGGGTTTGAGATATATTTCTAAATTTTAATTCATTGATAATCCGGATTTTTCCCCAATGCTTGATGCGATGTTTTCCTCTGGCAAAACTGCAAGCAAAACGTTCTTCATTCAGAAAATTATTATGAATAAGATTCACCACTATCCCATCAATTTCTTCTGAATTCATTTTCATACTTCGCAATTTAGTGATCACTTCATCGTGACAACGCTCTTGATAAGCACAAAAAAATTCTATTTTTTGAGTAGCTTCTTTTATGGAAAACACCTCTTTCATGAAGCAAAAGTTTTAAAAATTTTGTTTCCAAACTTTAAATTCAACTTATATGTTTCCTGCTGTTAATTTTCATTTTCAAAAGAAAAATAAACGAAAATTATTTTTTCACAGTAGCTTTTAGGTTTCTTTCGATAGTGTGTCCGGGGCGTGTCCATTTTGGTTTTTCGCCAAGAGGTGCAAATTTTGAATCTACGGCTTCTACAGTTTCGCGTTGGTGTACTTTTGCAAAAGGAGCTTGGTTTTTCAATCCTAATAACTCGAACATTTTCATATCCTCGTTCAAATCATTATTTGGGGTGGTAAGCAATTTATCCCCTGAAAAAATAGAATTAGCTCCAGCAAAAAAGCACATGGCCTGACCTTCTCTGCTCCAATTTATTCTGCCTGCCGAGAGGCGTACTTGCGTTTCGGGCATTACAATTCGGGTAGTGGCTACCATTCGAATCATTTCCCAAATTTCTACTGGTTTTTCTTCTTCGAGTGGTGTTCCTTCCACAGGAACTAAGGCGTTTATTGGCACTGATTCTGGCTGAGGATCTAAAGTGGAAAGGGCAACCAACATTCCAGCACGGTCTTCGATACTTTCACCCATTCCTATAATTCCTCCGCTACAAACGGTAATATTGGTTTTACGAACATTATTGATGGTTTGCAAACGGTCTTCAAAAGCACGGGTCGAAATCACCTCTTTGTAATAGTCTTCGGAGGTGTCGATATTGTGGTTGTAGGCATACAAACCCGCTTCGGCCAATCGTTGTGCTTGATTTTCGGTAATCATTCCAAGGGTGCAACACACTTCCATATCCATTTTGTTGATGGTGCGAACCATTTCTAAAACTTGATCAAATTCGGCTCCATCTTTCACGTTTCGCCAAGCTGCTCCCATACAAACTCTCGAAGAGCCGCCTTCTTTAGCTTTAACCGCTTGAACTTTTACATCCTCGACGGTCATCAATGGATTGGTTTCAATATTAGTGTGATACCTTTTAGCTTGAGGACAATAGCCACAATCCTCAGAGCAACCTCCTGTTTTTAGGGATATTAAAGTTGATATTTGAACAACATTCGGGTCGTGATGTTCTCTATGAATAGTGGCTGCTTCATAGAGCAACTCCATTAGGGGTTTATTATAAATGTCAATTATTTCTTCTTTGGTCCAGTTGTGTCTTATTGTGTTCATCGAGTTTTTATTTGAAGTTTCAAAAGTAGGTAATTTGTTCTAATGAAGCAAAGTTGTAGTTGTCAAAAAGGTTGGATTTGGATAAATAATCAAGCAGAAAAAGTGCTTTTGGATGGATTAAAATTATTTTAAAAAAGCATTGCAACCAAACAACTATTTTTTAAAGGCTTTTAATATAAATCAGAGAAGATTTTTTATCAATTTCTAATTGGTCTTTGAGCAAGGCAATCGAATCAAATTTTTGTTCAGAGCGAAGGTGTTTGAGAATAGAAACCCTTATTTCCTGACCATATAAATCGGTATCAAAGTCGAAATAATGAATTTCGATAGTTAAATTTTCTCCCACCACGGTTGGATTAAATCCAATATTCATCATTCCGAAAACGGGTTTTTGGTTGAAAATGCTTTTTACTACATAAACTCCATTTCGAGGGATAAGTTTAAAATTTTCAGCAATAGTCAAATTGGCTGTAGGAAATCCTAATGTTCTACCTAATTGTTTTCCTTTAGTTACAGTTCCTGTCAAGAAATATTTGTAGCCTAGATATTCATTGGCCATAGCCATATTTCCTTCTATCAATGCTTTTCGGATTTTGGTCGAACTTATCGAAACTTCTTCTATTTCTTGAACGGAAATTTGTTCCACCTCAAATTTATATTTTTTGCCAAAAATGATTAAATCATCAATATTTGCCGTTCGGTTTTTGCCAAAACGGTGGTCGTAACCAATAATAATTTTTTGAATTTGGAATCGATCGACAAGGACGGTTTTAACAAATTCCTCGGCAGTCAGTTTTGAGAAGGCTTCATCAAAAGGATGTATTACAAGATTTTGAATACCTAAGTTTTCCAATAAATCTATTTTTTCGCCAATCGTGTTGAGTAATTTTACGTCTGATTGTCCTTGTAAAATCATTCTGGGATGCGGAAAAAAAGTAAGCACCAAACTTTCTGTTGCATCATTTTGGGTATTTTGAGTTACTTTTTCTAAGATTTTTCGATGGCCAAGATGCACCCCATCAAAAGTACCTAAAGTGAGAATCGTTTTTTTGGCACAGACGAAATCATTTATAGAATTGAAAATCTTCAAGGCAATTATTTTTTAGAATGTTGCAAATTTATACAATTAATCAGACCTTTCCGCCGAAAGGCAGGTAAAAAAAGAGGATTGAAATGTATCAACCCTCTCTAAATTATATTGTAAAGCAAAATTAGTTTTTGATGAATTGCAATGTTTTGGAATGGTCTTCTTTAGTTACAGTGATAAAATAAATGCCATTGCTCAGAGTGGAAATGTTTATTTTTAAATCAGCTTCACTTGAAACTTCTATTTGGTTAAGTGTCTGTCCTAAACTATTGGTTAGTGTCATACTTTTAGGCAAACCATATTCATTTGGAAAGTTTAGATGAATGATTCCTTTTGTAGGGTTTGGGTATAAATAAATTTCTTCGGATAATCCAAATTCTTTATTTCCAAGTGTGTAAGTAGTAAATTGGCGACTTTCAATTGTGCCATAATTGGCTCCAGTGGCAATGGTAGTTAATCCATCGGTAGATTTTATATTATAATAACCATTTCCTCCTCCACAACAAATTCCGTCACCTTGAGAGTCATATATTGTATAAGTATAACATTGATTATTAGTTAATGTCCAGTTTTGAGTTAATAGTGTTGGCAAAGGTAAAACTTCACTATGCTTGCCAGGATATGGGCCACCACTATATATAACTGTTCCGGAACTATCTTTTAAATCCCAAGTAATTTCATCTCCCCAAAAGTCTTGCTGCAAATTGAAAACAAAGTTAGTAAAAGTGTAATTTAAAGGCGAGAATGATTCTGAGTCGCTGTTATTACTAATTCTTCCGTCTATAGTTCCATTTGTAGTTACTATACTAGTGCTCAAAATACCATAAGAAGCAGTATTGGTTAATGTAATAATTGTAGTTTCATTTGGGGCTAAAGAACCAGTCCAGTTATGGATTTGATTAGCCCCTCCATTCATACTATAATTTATTGTTGAAGAGGTTAGATTGGCGGTTCCTCTATTAGCTAATGTTATTTTCTTGTTTGTTGGAGCTGGTAATGATGCACAGTCTGAGACATTGACTAAATTATAATCGGTTTCAATTTTTACTTCGGCATCATTAACAAATAGAGGAATAGCAGTTCCTTTTGTAGAAGTTTTGAGAGTAACTCTTCTTGGAGAATTAGTCATCACGGTATTAATTCTGCCTTTTTGATTTAAAGTAAAAATGTTCATGCAAGTATCGTTGGTATAATCCATGTAGTTTTCGGGCATATCATTACTTGGAGAAGAGGGACAAGTGTCAAAAGTTCCGCAGGAATAGTGTTCCCATCCTGCTTGTGGAGTATCTGCACAATAATCTGTTGCAGTACAATCTGGATTGTTTGTGTCTTCGTCACCAGTTCCATCGCCCCAAATATGTCTTAGTCCTAAAAAATGTCCTATTTCGTGTGTCATCGTTCTTCCTTTGTTGTAAGGGGCTGCCAATAAAAATGAAGCACCAAAATCATTACTTCCAAACACATCATAACTAGAAACCACGCCATCAGTATTTGCAGTTCCACCCGATGAATTAAGGCCACCTAAGCCTGAAGCATCAGGGAATTGGGCATATCCTAAAAGAGAGTTGTCTGTAAAATCAATACTCCACATGTTCATGTATAATGTGGGATCCCAAATTGTGGCAGGTTTTACAATAGATTCTATAGATAAATCATCCCAGGAAGGTTGCCCCATATTCACCCTTTCAATTCCATTGGTGGGGTTTCCATTTGGATCAACTTTGGCTAAAACAAATTCTATTTCGGTATCAGCTCCAACTGGGTTTGAATTGAATCCAGGTGTACTTAACATTTTTCTAAAATCTTGATTTAAAACTGTAATCTGTGATATTACTTGGGCATCAGTAATGTTTGGAGCAACTCCAATGGCTTCCCCATTGTAAATAATGTGAACCACAACTGGAATTTTAATTATTGTTTCGGCAGTTTTTAGATTACTTTGAGAGGCTTTGTTTTTCGCTATCAGTGGATTTAACCAATTTTCAAATTGATCCTCTTTCAATCTTTTTGGATCTTTTTCTTGAAGAAAATGTTCATATTCAATAGATGAACAACGAATGTAACCGTTATTTGGATTAATGTTTCCTGAATTCATGGGTTTACCAAACAGAGTTCTAGTGTCCTGTTTTTGGCTAAATCCTATATTTAGTAGAAACAAACAAAGAAAAACTAAGATTCTTTGAATAGAAATTGGGGTATTTTTTTTCATGTTTTAAAAAATTTATCGAAGTTATGAATTATACTTTAAGTGTATTGTTATTATTGAAAAATTTATATTTCATTATAAAGTTTTATAAAATTAAGCAAATGCTAATTTTGTTTTTATAATTTTAGTCAAAATAACATCAAAAAAAGCAAAAATCCAATTTATTATTTTCCATTAAAAGCCGTCATCGTATTTTCGATTCCAGCGGTGCCGAACGACTTTATGATTTCGGTAGCCATTTCTAATCTTTCGGGAAGCGCCGTTTTTTCAGCATCGTCCCATTCGCCAAGGACATAATCTACTTGTTTTCCTTTTTTGAATTCGTCGCTAATGCCAAACCGAAACCGAGTATAATCGGTTGTGTTTAATGTAGTTTGAATGCTTTTTAGTCCGTTGTGTCCGCCATCGCTGCCTTTTTTTCGGATGCGAATGGTGCCAAAAGACAAATTCAAATCATCGGTAATAATCATTAAGTTTTCAAGTGGAATGTTTTCTTTTTCTAACCAATAGTGTACCGCTTTTCCGCTCAAGTTCATATAGGTATTGGGTTTCAAGAGCAAAAAAGTTCTTCCTTTAAATCTATATTCGGCAAGGGCACCGAGTTTCACAGTTTCAAAACTAATACCTTCTTTTCTGGCAATAAAATCGACTACTTTAAAACCAATATTGTGTCGAGTATTTACATATTCGGCACCAATATTGCCCAAGCCGACGATTAAAAATTTATTACTCACGTTTTTTATATTGTATTTTTGGGGTTCGAAAACCGCCGGTTTTATATAATCTGTATTGTCTTCTGTTCTTGTTTTTGAAAACAGGCTGTTGAACCATTTTAGCATGTTGCAAAAGTAAACTTATTTTTTTAATTTTTTCAAAGCTTCCAGCCTTCCAAAGGCTGGAAGCTTTGGAATAAAACAAAAAAAAGCACCAATCTTACAATTGATGCTTTCTTGAACAGTTCTAGAACTATTATTTTTTCTTTTTTGCTGCAGGTGCTTTTGCTGCTTTTGCTGCTTCTTGAGCTGCTTTCATTGCCGCACGAGAAATTCTTACTTGAGCAACAACAGTATTGTCTGGGTGCAATAATTTGTATTTATCTGAAATTAATTTGGTAACATACAATTTGTTTCCCATTTCAAGTTCCGAAATGTCAGCATCAATAAAATCAGGAAGATTTTTTGGTAATGCTTTTACTTTCAATCTACGGGTGTTCAATCGTAAATCACCTCCTAAAAGTACTCCGGGAGAAACACCTACGATTTTTACTGGTACTTCCATAGTGATTTCTTTGTCGTCAAATAACTGAAAGAAGTCAATGTGTAAAATTTTGTCAGACACAGGGTGAACCTGAATGTCTTGCAAAACAGCATTATATGATTTTCCTTTACCCAAATCAATCACAACTGTGTGTGCGTTTGGAGTGTAAACCAATGTTTTGAATGCTCTTTCGTCTGCTGAAAAATGCACTGGTTGATTTCCTCCGTATAGCACGCAAGGAACCGCTCCAGCATTACGTAAGGCTTTAGTCGCAACTTTGCCCACGCTTTCTCTTTCTGATCCTTTAATTGTAATCGATTTCATTGTAAAAATATATAGTTAATAATTATAAAAATTCTTCTTTCTTATACTCCCGTCTTCCATCTTCTCACTTCCAACTCCCCACTTCCATCTTCCAACTCCCCACTCTTACATCAAAAACTTCCCACTAATTGAATTGTTGTGTTGTACCATCTGCATTACTTCGGCAAAAAGTGGGGCACAACTTACCACTCTTATTTTGTTGGATTGCTTTTTTAACGGAATAGAATCGGTTACGATTAATTCTAGCAACTTCGATTTTTCTATTTTTTCATAAGCATCGCCTGATAAAATGGCGTGTGTACAAATCGCTCTCACGCTCAAAGCTCCTTTTTCTATCATTAAATCGGCGGCTTTCGCCAATGTGCCTCCGGTGTCGATCATATCATCGACCAAAATTACATTTTTGCCTTTTACTTCACCAATCAGCTCCATAGTGTCAATGATGTTGGCTACTTTTCGCTGTTTGTAACAAATCACCACATCCGACTCTAAAAATTTAGAATAGGCATAGGCTCTTTTTGAACCTCCCATATCTGGGGAAGCAATGGTTAAATTTTCTAAGCCCAAACTGTTTACATACGGCAAAAATATGGTCGATGCAAAAAGGTGATCTACTGGTTTTTCAAAGAATCCTTGTATCTGATCGGCGTGCAAATCCATCGTCATTATTCTTGTTGCGCCGGCAGTTTCTAATAATTTAGCCACTAATTTTGCTCCAATCGGAACTCTTGGTTTGTCTTTTCTATCTTGTCTTGCCCAGCCAAAATAAGGTATTACTGCGGTGATGTGTCTTGCCGAAGCACGTTTTGCAGCATCTATCATCAGTAACAATTCCATCAAATTATCGGCAGTTGGAAAAGTGGAACAAACAATAAACACTCTCAAACCACGAATAGACTCTTCATAAGAGGGTTGATATTCCCCATCACTATATCGTGACATTACAGCTTTTCCTAAAGGAATTCCATATTCATTGGCGATTTTCTCTGCGAGATAAACACTTTGCGAACATGCAAAAATTTTAGCTTCTGGCTCTAAGTGTGACATTTGGTTTGTTGTTTTATTGCCAAGTCATCCACGAAATTTGGCTTTTGTTGCCTAAGCCAAATAATGTATCCGCCTCGAATGTAGTTAGTTAGTTGTGTTTCGTTTTACCGAGGTGCAAATTTAGGAATAAAATCGAACTCTGAAAGGAAAATTTAGAGTATTTTTATTAGAATTTGTTATAATATTTTTTACATTTGCACCGTGTTAAAGGAAAAAGATGTTTGGCTATCCCTAAATATCTCTTTATTGCGTGAAATAACTGTCGTTATTTCTGTCTGCTGAAGCCCGGATGACTGTTTTACTTTTATTATTTTTAAAAATAAATCAGAAATTCACAAAGCAACAATTTGCTCGGATGACTGTTTTACTTTTATTTTTTTTAAAAATAAATCAGAAATTCACAAAGCAACAATTTGCCCGGATGACTGTTTTACTTTTATTTTTTTTAAAAATAAATCAGAAATTCACAAAGCAACAATTTGCCCGGATGGCGGAATTGGTAGACGCGCTGGTCTCAAACACCTGTGGGAAACCGTGCCGGTTCGACTCCGGCTCCGGGTACAAAAAGCTCTTCTGAAAAGAAGAGCTTTTGTTTTTTACTGGAGACGGGTCAAATCTTTTAATTTGATCCGGCTCCGGGTACTTTAAAAATCCTTAACTGCTTATATTTTAGTAGATTAAGGATTTTTTTAATTAACCAAAAAAAAATCTCCACGAAGTTGAGGGAGAACCTTATTTTGTTTTCAAAGCAATTGGTAACATCAATAAAAATGGGTTAATCAAATTATAATTCAAATTATCATATTCTGCACCCATATTGATATTTGTGTAATATTTTTTTAGGTTTTTTTGGTACATTTTTTCCGATTGAATATTCCAAGCATTATCCCCCAGCTTTTGAGCCAAAAACCACTTTTCTAACAATCTTGAAATTCTACCGTTACCATCTGCAAAAGGATGTATTTGAGCAAATAATAAATGAATATAGGAAGCATAGTAAAAAACTTCGCTAATGTTTAAATCACTTTCAACTAAAATATTTATATCTTGAATTAGCGTTTCAATTTCTTTTTTTACGATGTCGGGATTTGCTCCAGTATAAATTTTGACTCCATTACCAAAAATATAAACTTGCTTATCTCTTATTTTACCAACGTATAATTTATTTTTAATTAAGTTTTTTGAAGTAATTTTATGTGCTTTTAATATGTTTTGCAAAGTGATTTTATTGTTTTTTGCAAAAAGATAAGCGTCTTTTAAATCTCCAATTTCGATATAAGATTTATTTTTTTTATCCATCCCTGAATGAAGAATTTTTAGGTACGAATCTAAGTCCATATTATTACCCTCAATCATTGACGAATATACTGCACTACTTTCAATAGCATAACCAAAACTAATTTCGTTTCGCTTTATTTTATTGAAGTGCTTCAATATCGTAATGGGTTGATTTTTTTGATAGTCTTCAAAATACAACGGCTTTAATAATTGTAATCGTTTCATAATTCAAATGTAAAAAAAAGTTAGTTTGAAATTCAATTGGATATGAACAACATTATATACACAAAATTCATTTACAATACATCTTGTTATTAATAGTTGATGTCTAGGCATGTTTAAATTACATTTTCAACATCTTGTAAACCCCGTAAACAAGGCGGAAACACATAATTTTCGTAAAAGGAAACTAACCATTTTATTCTTTATTTTTAGAATCAATGATTATCGTTACTGGTCCATCATTTAGTAATGCCACTTTCATATCGGCTCCAAAAATGCCAGTTTGTACTTTCTTGCCTAATTCCAGTTCTAATTGTTGCACAAATTGCTCATAAAGCGGAATAGCAATTTCGGGTTTTGCCGCTTTGATATAGGAAGGACGATTGCCTTTTTTGGTCGAGGCCTGAAGGGTAAATTGTGAAACCACAATAATTTCACCGTCAATATCTTTTACGGAAAGATTCATCACCTCATTTTTTGCTCCCTCTCCTTCGGGCAGGGCAGGGGTGGGGATAGCAAAAATACGGAGATTGGCAATTTTTTGGCAAAGCCAATTTATATCATCACGATTATCGGCGTTTTCAATTCCAACTAAAACCAACAATCCTTTTTGAATATTGGCAACAATTTTAGAATCGATGGTTACCGATGCTGATGAAACTCTTTGGATTACAGTTTTCATTTTAATTTATTGAAATTGAAATTGCCATTGAAATTGAAATTGTCATTGAAATTGAAATCGCCATTGAAATTCCTATTTCCTCGTTTCATCACTTGCTTTTCGATCTTCATCGAAGGAGTCCGTTCGGTAATTTTCGTCGTCACCTTCGAGGATTTTGAGGTAACTATTGTAGCGTGACCAAGCAATTTGGTCTTTTTCTAAAGCCTTTTTGATGGCACAATGCGGCTCGTCTTTGTGCAAACAATTATTGAATTTGCATTGGTCTTTCAATTTGAAAAACTCTGGAAAATAACCGCTTATTTCTTCCTTTTGCATATCGACAATACCAAAACCTTTGATTCCTGGGGTGTCAATTATTCTAGCTCCGAAAGACAAATCATACATTTCGGCAAAAGTTGTGGTGTGTTGCCCTTGCTTGCTGGCTTCGGAAATGGTTTTAGTTTTTAGATTTAAAGTGGGTTCCAAAGCATTGACCAAAGTAGATTTTCCCACGCCCGAATGACCCGAAAACATGGTCACTTTGCCCATCATCAATTGTTTTAATTCCTCAACTCCTGTATTTGCAGTAGCGGAAACTCGCAAACATTGGTATCCAATTTCTTCATACACGTGCTGCATATACAATTGTTCGTTCAATGTTGCTTCGTCAAAAGTGTCTATTTTATTGAAAACCAAAATGGTTTCGATGCCATAAGCTTCGGCGGTGACCAAGAATCGGTCAATAAAATTAAAGGTTGTTGGCGGATTATTGATAGTGACCAAAAGAAAAACACGGTCGATATTCGAAGCAATAATGTGCATTTGATGCGACAAATTTACCGATTTTCGAACAATATAATTCTTTCGGTCGTGGATTTTATGAATGGTGCCTGTAACCGTATCCGAAGTTTCTTCGAGTTCATAATCGACAATATCGCCCACAGCTATTGGATTGGTACTTTTGATGCCTTTGATTCTAAATTTCCCTTTAATACGACATTCGATAAAATTGCCTTTTTCAGATTTTATGGTGTACCAACTTCCAGTAGATTTATATACGGTGCCTATCATATAAGGGTTTTAGATTTCATTCCAAAAGCATCGGGATTAATTGTGTTTTTTGCAAAGATACCTAAATTGTAGTTTTAATACTTAAATACAATTACAAAAAAAATCCTTCTCAAAGAGAAGGTATTTCTATTTTGATTTAGGATATTTTTTTTGAAATCAAACATCGGGACAGTTTTTACAATGTTTTTTTTCTCCTTTTTTGAATTTATCACAACATTTTGACTTGCATTTCTCTGCTTTATTGATTTTGTCAGGATTGTCTTTTTTATTTTTCTTCTTT
>Ga0316608_1000964_pt1 | contig 11915 bp, 21 predicted proteins | sample MIS2016152B_MG_FD_207673 | JGI IMG/M metagenome (GOLD analysis project Ga0316608, IMG submission 207673) | Microbial mat bacterial communities from Middle Island sinkhole, Lake Huron, Michigan, United States - MIS.2016.152B | ecosystem: Environmental > Aquatic > Freshwater > Lake > Sediment... | reverse complement strand
TCCAACTTCAACACCATTTTGAGCATTAATTAACATCAATGCAGAATCGGTAGGTCTTAAAGCTGTAACTACGCCACCTATAAAGTCATCAGCACCAGGAACGTCAATAAAATTGATTTTTTTGTCTTGATATTCTGCATATAAAACTGTTGGGTATACAGAAATGCCATTTACATGTTCTATTTCATAATAATCAGAAACGGTGTTTTTACTGTCGGTATCACCACGTCTGTCAATAACGCCACCTTCCATCAGAATCGCTTCAGCTAAAGTGGTTTTACCAGATCTGGAATTACCCATTAAAGCAATATTTTTGATCTGGTTTGTTTGATAATTTTTCATATAATTGATCAATATTAAATGATTATGGAACTATTAAATAATTTGCTGATTATTCGTTTTTGATTAAAACGGGCTTCAAAATTAATAAAATTTTGAAAACAATCAACACCCTTTAATAATAATAGCATTATAGTTTATTATTAACCTAATTCGATTTTTAAATATGTAATTTTAATTTAAATGAAAATGCTCTATATATAAGGTATATTGATGATTGTAATTTTTAGAAAAAAATAACATTGTATTTTTGACGAATATTTTTTTATAAATGATGATAATCAATAAAAATACTTTACTTTTGCAACCTCAAAAATAAGTCAGAAGGACTTGTCTTTAACTGTAAATATTATAAGGCAAGAAATAATGCACAATAACGTAAGCAACGCTTGAAATAATTTTTATTAAAATTATTTCAACAAGTAGTTGTTTTGATAAGAAATTATTGTACCTTTGCAGACCAATTTGTAAAATTATTTGATATATAAAAGAATAAGTCTATATGCCTACAATTCAGCAGTTAGTTAGAAAAGGAAGGACTCAAATCGAGGAAACAAGCAAATCACGAGCTTTAGATTCATGTCCACAAAGACGTGGAGTGTGTGTACGTGTTTACACTACAACACCTAAAAAACCAAACTCAGCAATGAGAAAAGTTGCAAGGGTTCGTTTAACCAATGGAAAAGAAGTGAATGCTTATATTCCAGGCGAAGGTCATAACTTGCAAGAACACTCAATTGTTCTTATTAGAGGAGGTAGAGTAAAAGATCTTCCAGGTGTTAGATACCATATTATCAGAGGTGCATTAGATACATCTGGTGTAGATGGTCGCTCACAACGTCGTTCAAAATATGGAGCTAAGAGACCTAAAGCAGGTAAAACAGCTGCAGCAACTAAAAAGAAATAATTAATCATTATATAATAGTGTTGAGATAATGAGAAAATCTAGACCAAAAAAACGGTTATTGTTACCAGATCCAAAATTTAATGATGTTTTGGTAACAAGGTTTGTTAATAACCTGATGTATGACGGTAAAAAAAGTACTGCACTTGACATCTTTTACGATGCTTTAGAAGTAGTAGCTGTAAAAACTAAAGACTCAGGACTTTCTTCTCTTGAAGTTTGGAAAAAAGCATTAGAAAATGTTACTCCAAACGTTGAGGTTAAAAGTAGAAGAGTTGGTGGTGCTACATTTCAAGTACCACAAGAAATTCGTCCCGATAGAAAGGTTTCATTGAGTATCAAACATTTAATTCTTTTTGCAAGAAAAAGAGGTGGAAAATCAATGGCTGAAAAATTATCAGGAGAAATTGTTGCTGCTTTTAATCAAGAAGGTGGTGCATTTAAGAAAAAAGAAGACACACACAAAATGGCAGAAGCCAACAAAGCATTTTCACATTTCAGATTTTAATTTCGCGGAGCAAGTTTAGATGGCAATTGATTTAAAAAATACCAGAAACATAGGAATAATGGCGCATATTGACGCCGGAAAAACCACTACTACAGAACGAATTCTGTATTACACTGGTATTAATTATAAAATTGGAGAAGTTCATGATGGTGCCGCTACTATGGATTGGATGGTGCAAGAGCAAGAAAGAGGCATAACCATTACTTCTGCGGCTACTACAACTTTTTGGAATTATAATGGAAAAGAACATAAAATTAATATAATTGACACTCCTGGTCACGTTGATTTTACAGTTGAAGTAGAACGTTCATTAAGAGTACTTGATGGAGCTGTTGCTTTGTTTTGTGCTGTAGGTGGCGTTCAACCACAATCTGAAACTGTTTGGCGTCAAGCTGATAAATACAGTGTACCAAGAATCGCATTTGTAAACAAGATGGATCGTACAGGTGCTGATTTTTTTAGAGTTGTTAATCAAATAAAAGATAAACTAGGAGCCAATCCAGTACCTTTGCAAATACCTATTGGAGCTGAAGATAATTTTATCGGAGTAATTGATTTAATTGAAAATAAAGCTATTGTTTGGGTCGATGCAAAAGATATGGGCACTACATTTGAATACCGTGAAATACCAGCCGATTTACTTGAAGTTGCTCATGAGTGGAGAGAACATTTAATTGAATCAGTTTGTGTACATGATGATGCTTTATTAGAAAGATTTTTAGATGATAGATCAGGAATATCTGTTGAAGAGTTTAAAGAAGTTACTCGTAAAGCAGTTGTTGATATGAAAATTGTTCCAGTTATGTGTGGTTCAGCTTTCAAAAATAAAGGCGTTCAAAGTTTATTAGATGCAGTTGCAGCATATCTTCCAAGCCCAATGGACGTGGAGGGTATAAAAGGAATAGATCCAAATACAGATGAATTAATCGAAAGACACCCTGTAATAACAGAACCAGTTTCAGGATTAATATTTAAAATAGCTACTGATCCTTTTGTAGGACGTTTAATTTTTATAAGAGTATATTCTGGCGTTTTAAAATCAGGTTCTAGTGTTTTAAATCCAAGAACAGGAAAAAAAGAAAGAATATCAAGACTTTTTCAAATGCATGCAAACAAACAAAATGCAATTGATGAAGTAGGTGCAGGTGATATATGTGCAGCGGTAGGATTGAAAGATCTTCGCACAGGAGATACAATCTGTGATGAAAAGAATCCTATTGTATTAGAATCAATGACATTTCCAGAACCAGTTATTGGTATTGCAATTGAACCAAAAACTCAAGCAGATATTGATAAGTTAGGTAACGCTTTAAATAAATTAGCAGAAGAAGATCCTACATTTAAAGTTAAAATAGATGCAGACTCTGGACAGACCATTATTAGTGGAATGGGTGAATTACATTTAGAAATATTAATTGATCGTTTAAAACGAGAATTTAATGTTGAATGTAATCAAGGAGCTCCTCAAGTAGCATATAAAGAAGCAATAACTAAAGCTGTTGAACATCGCGAAGTATTCAAAAAACAAAGCGGTGGTAGAGGTAAATTTGCCGATATTTCAGTTATATTAGAACCAGCTGATAAAGATGTTAATGGATTGCAATTTGTTGATAAAGTAAAAGGTGGAAATGTTCCAAAAGAATATATGTCATCTATTGAAAAAGGATTTAAAGAAGCAATGCTTAACGGTCCATTAGCGGGATTTCCATTGAATAGTTTGAAAGTAACATTAGTTGATGGATCAACACATCCTGTAGATTCAGATGCACTATCATTTGAATTAGCAGCAAAAATGGCATTTAGAGAAGCAGCAAAAAAAGCTGGTCCTGTATTATTAGAGCCAATAATGAAAGTAGATGTTGTTACTCCTGAAATAAATATGGGAGATGTAATTGGAGATTTCAATAGACGTAGAGGAAGAATAGAAGGAATGGAATCTGCATCAGGAGCTAGAGTTGTAAAAGCAAAAGCACCATTAGCAGAAATGTATGGATATGTAACTGTTCTTAGAACAATTACATCAGGAAGAGCATCTTCAAGTATGGAGTTTTCACACTTTGAAGAAGTAAGTCCAAACTTAGCAAAAGAAGTTATTGAAAAATTGAAAGGTAGTTTTTAACAAAATAAATATCTGTTAATATAAAATGAGCCAGAAAATTAGAATTAAATTAAAATCTTACGATCATAACTTGGTAGATAAATCTGCTGAAAAGATTGTAAAAACAGTAAAAGCCACAGGTGCTATTGTTAATGGACCAATTCCATTACCAACCCACACTAAAATTTTTACAGTATTGCGTGCAACATTTGTAAACAAGAAATCAAGAGAACAATTTGAATTGTCTTCTTATAAAAGATTACTTGATATTTACAGTTCAACCGCTAAAACTATCGATGCTTTAATGAAATTAGAGCTACCTAGTGGAGTGGAAGTAGAAATAAAAGTATAATTAAACAAAGTAAAATTCTTTCAAAATGCCAGGAATTATAGGTAAAAAAGTAGGAATGACATCTGTATTCAGTGCCGAGGGGAAAAATATCCCATGCACTGTGATTGAAGTGGGACCATGCGTGGTTACACAAATAAAAACAGTTGCCGTTGATGGTTATGAAGCTGTTCAATTAGCTTTCGATGACAAAAAAGAAAAAAGAACAACCAAAGCATTGGCAGGTCACTTTAAAAAAGCAAATACAACACCAAAAAAGAAAATCGTTGAATTTTCAGGATTTTCTAATGAGACAAAATTAGGTGATGTAATTACTGTTGATCTTTTTGCTGAAGAAGATATGGTTGATATTTCAGGAATATCAAAAGGAAAAGGTTTTCAAGGGGTTGTTAAAAGACATGGCTTTAGTGGTGTTGGTGGTGCAACTCACGGACAACACAATAGACTTAGAGCTCCTGGTTCATTAGGTGCCTCTTCTTGGCCTTCAAGAGTATTTAAAGGTATGAGAATGGCTGGACACATGGGATGCGAAAAAGTAAAAGTAGCCAACCTAAAAGTGTTGAAAGTTATTGCAGATAAAAATTTATTATTAATAAAAGGATCTGTACCTGGATTTAAAGGTTCTTATTTAATTATTCAAAAATAATGAAACTGAATATATATAATATAGAAGGAAAAGACACTGGGGAAAAGATTGAATTGAATGATTCTATCTTTGGATTAGAACCCAATGATCATGCTATATATCTTGATGTAAAACAATATATGGCAAATAATAGACAAGGCACTCACAAAGCTAAAACAAGAGGTGAAATTTCAGGAAGTACAAGAAAACTGAAAAGACAAAAAGGTACTGGTACAGCACGTTCTGGTAGTATTAAGTCTCCTGTTTTTGTTGGTGGAGGTAGAGCATTTGGTCCAGTACCTAGAGATTACAGTTTTAAGCTCAATAAAAAGGTAAAACAACTGGCTAGAAAATCAGCTTTATCATATAAAGCAAAGAATAATAACATTATTATAGTAGAAGACTTTAATTTTGATCAACCTAAGACTAAGAATATCATTACTTTAAATAATAATTTAAAAATAAATGATAAAAAATCACTTTTAGTTTTATCTGAACAAAATAAAAACATATATTTGTCTTCTCGAAATTTAACCAATCATAATGTTGTAATAATGTCAGAATTAACAACTTACGATATAATGAAGGCTTCAACTTTAGTATTGGTTAAGAGTTCAGTTGACGTTTTAGATAAAATGTTTACAAATTAACAGAAGAAAAATGAATATATTAGTTAAGCCAATAGTAACTGAAAAAATGACATTGCAAGGCGAAAAAATAAATCGCTATGGATTTGTTGTCATCAAACAGGCTAATAAAATAGAAATAAAAGGAGCTGTTGAAGCGATGTATGGTGTTAATGTTTCAGATGTAAACACTATGCGTTATGGCGGTAAAGTGAAATCAAGATACACTAAAACCGGAATTATAGCAGGAAAAACAAACGCCTTTAAAAAAGCGATTATTACACTTGCTGAAGGAGAAAAGATTGATTTTTATAGCAATATTTAATTAACATGGCCGTAAGAAAATTACAACCTGTAACACCAGGTCAAAGACATAAAGTGATCGGAACATTTGACGAGATTACTTGTGCTACTCCAGAGAAATCACTTTTAGTGAGAATATCAAGATGTGGCGGTAGAAATAACTCTGGTAAAATGACCATGAGATACGTTGGCGGTGGTCATAGAAAAATGTATCGTTTGATCGATTTTAAAAGAGATAAAGATGGAATGGCTGCAAAAGTTCAAACCATTGAGTATGATCCAAACAGAACAGCTCGTATAGCATTAGTTATATATGCAGATGGAGAAAAACGATATATTATATCACCTAATGGTTTAAAAGTAGGACAAACAATTATATCAGGAACAGGAATTGCTCCAGAAATTGGTAACACCTTATTTTTATCAGAGATACCACTTGGAACAATGATTCATAACATTGAATTAAGACCAGGACAAGGTGGAATGATGGCTCGCAGTGCAGGATCTTATGCAGCACTTACATCAAGAGAAGGAAAATATGCAGTAGTAAAATTACCTTCAGGCGAAACAAGAAAAGTGTTAATTACATGCAAAGCAACTGTAGGTACAGTTTCAAATTCAGATCATGGATTAGAAAAATCTGGAAAAGCTGGACGTACAAGATGGATGGGTAGAAGACCAAGAAATAGAGGTGTTGTTATGAATCCTGTTGACCATCCAATGGGTGGAGGAGAAGGAAGAGCATCTGGAGGTCATCCACGTTCTAGAAAAGGTTTATTAGCAAAAGGCTATAAAACTAGAGCTCCAAAAAAAGAATCGAATAAATATATCATTGAAAGAAGAAAAAAATAATTGATTAATTAAAGTTATTATGAGTCGATCATTAAAAAAAGGACCTTTTATTGATTTCAAGCTAGAGAAAAAAGTAATGGTAATGAACCAAACTAGCAAAAAAACGGTTATCAAAACATGGGCAAGACGTTCAATGATATCACCCGATTTTGTGGGCTTAACAGTAGCTGTTCATAACGGAAACAAATTTATCCCTGTATATGTTACCGAAAATATGGTAGGACATAAATTAGGTGAGTTCGCTCCAACAAGAACATTTAGAGGCCATGCTGGTAAAAAATAAATAATGTTGATTAAACAGAATAATTACAATGGGTGCAAGAAAAAGAAATAGCGCAAATAAAGCTAAAGAAGAGAAGAAAAATAAAAGTTTTGCAATATTGCGTAACTGCCCTACTTCTCCAAGAAAAATGAGATTAGTTACGGACATGATACGAGGTATTGATGTAAATAAAGCTCTTGATATTTTAAAATTTAGCTCAAAAGAAGCTTCAAGTAGAGTTGAAAAACTTTTACTATCAGCAATTGCAAATTGGCAAGCTAAAAATGAAGGAGTTAGATTAGAAGAAGCTAATTTAATTGTTAAAGAAGTATTTGTTGATGGCGGTAGAGTATTGAAAAGATTATCAACTGCACCTCAAGGAAGAGCTTATAGGGTTAGAAAAAGATCAAATCATGTAACTCTTTTTGTAGATAGCAATAATAGTAATACTAATGAAAATCAAGCTGTATAATGGGACAAAAAGTTAATCCAATAGGAATAAGATTAGGTATAATTAAAGGATGGGACTCTAATTGGTTTGGTGGAAGAAACTATGCTGAAAAAATAGTTGAAGACAAAAAAATTAGAGATTATTTAAATGCACGTTTAGCTAAAGCTAGCATTTCAAAAATAATCATCGAGCGTACATTAAAATTAATTACCATTACTGTAAATACAGCAAGACCAGGTATTATTATAGGTAAAGGTGGTCAAGAAGTTGACAAACTAAAAGAAGAATTAAAAAAGATTACAAGTAAAGAAGTTCAAATCAATATTTTTGAAATAAAAAGACCTGAACTTGACGCAACTTTAGTAGCTGCAAATGTAGCACGTCAGGTAGAAGGAAAAGTTTCTTTCAGAAGAGCAACAAAAATGGCTATAGCTTCAACAATGAGAATGGGAGCAGAAGGTATTAAGATATTAGTATCTGGTCGTTTAGGTGGAGCTGAAATGGCAAGAAGAGAAATGTATAAAGAAGGAAGAACTCCACTTCATACACTTCGTGCAGATATTGATTATGCATTAGCAGAAGCAAATACAAGTTATGGTATAATTGGTGTGAAAGTTTGGATATGTAAAGGTGAACTTTACGGAAAAAGAGATCTTTCTCCAAATGTTGGAATGTCATTACAAAGTGCAAGCCAAGGTTCTGGAAACCAAAGACCAAAAACATTTAACAAAAAGAAAAAAAAGTAAATCTTTCCCAATATAAAGAGTAAAAAAGATGTTACAACCAAAGAAAACTAAGTACAGAAGGCAGCAAAAAGGCCGCATGAAAGGAAATGCAGCTAGAGGAAGTCAATTAGCATTCGGATCATTCGGAATTAAATCAATGGAAGAATGTTGGATGACAGGTCGTCAGATTGAAGCTGCGAGGGTTGCAGTTACAAGGTTCATGCAAAGACAAGGACAAATTTGGATCAGAGTATTTCCTGACAAGCCAATAACAAAAAAACCTGCAGAGGTTCGTATGGGTAAAGGAAAAGGAGCTCCAGAAGGATTCGTTGCACGAGTTAGCCCAGGTAGAATAATATTTGAAGCAGAAGGAGTACCTTTGGCAATAGCTAAAGAAGCATTAAGATTAGCCGCTCAAAAACTGCCAATCACTACCAAGTTTATAGTAAGAAGAGATTATTTTGAAGAAAATTAAAATAACGAGCGATGAAAAATTCAGAGATCAAAGAACTTTCTACAAAGGAATTAAATGAAAGAATAGGAGATGAAAAGAACTTAATAGTTCGTCTTACTTTAAATCATGCAGTTTCTCCCTTAGAAAATCCGATGAAAATAAAAGAAGCCAGAAAAAATATTGCAAGATTAATGACAGAATTTCGTCATAGAAAATTAAATGATAAATAGCACGATGGAAAATAGAAACTTAAGAAAAGAGCGTGTTGGTGTAGTACTCAGCAATAAAATGGAAAAGACCATTGTTGTTGTAGTAAAACGAAAAGTAAAACACCCTATTTACGGTAAATTTGTGAATAAAACCACAAAGTTTTATGCTCATGATGAAAAAAATGATTGTACAATAGGTGATACTGTAAAAATACAGGAAACAAGACCTTTAAGCAAAAATAAAAACTGGCGTTTAGTTGAAATCGTAGAAAGAGCTAAGTAATTATGATACAACAAGAATCAAGATTGTCTGTTGCAGATAACAGTGGAGCAAAAGAAGTACTTTGTATACGTGTTTTAGGCGGTACAGGAAAAAAATATGCTTCAATAGGAGATAAAATTGTAGTAACTGTAAAAAGTGCTATTCCATCGGGTGAAGTTAAAAAAGGAGCTGTAACAAAAGCTGTTGTAGTTCGCACCAAAAAAGAAATAAGAAGACCAGACGGTTCTTATATCAGATTCGATGATAATGCTGTAGTATTATTAAATACTGCTGGAGAAATCAGAGGAACACGTATTTTTGGACCAGTAGCCAGAGAGCTTAGAGATAAACAGTATATGAAAATCATATCTCTAGCACCAGAAGTATTATAAAAAGTTAAATAAAGTAATATGCGTACAAAACTGCACATAAAAAAGGGTGATATTGTTACCGTAATCGCTGGAGATTCAAAAGGACAGCAAGGTAAGGTACTAGAGGTTATTGCCGAAAAACAACGCGCTATTGTTGAAGGAGTAAGTCTAGTTTCAAAACATACTAAGCCTAATGCAAAAAGCCCACAAGGTGGAATAGTAAAACAAGAATCATCAATACACATTTCAAATTTAATGTTGATTGATCCTTCTAACGGAAAACCCACCAGAATTGGAAGAAAATTAAATAGTAAAAATAAGTTAGTGCGATATTCAAAAAAATCAGGAGAGGAGATTAAGTAATGGATTATACGCCTAGTTTAAGAACAAAGTATTACGAACAAGTTGTTCCAGCCTTATTAAAGGAGTTCAATTATAAATCAAGTATGCAAGTGCCAAGACTTGAGAAAATCGTAATCAATCAAGGTGTTGGAGATGCAATTTCAGATAAGAAATTAATCGAAATAGCCACAAAAGAAATTGGTGAAATAGCTGGACAAAAACCAGTAGTAACTATGTCTAAAAAAGACATTTCTAACTTCAAACTTAGAAAAGCAATGCCAATAGGTGTTAAAGTTACTTTACGTAAAGATAAAATGTATGAGTTTTTAGAAAGACTTATTTCAGTATCTTTGCCACGTATTAGAGACTTTAAAGGTATAAATTATAAGTTTGACGGTAAAGGAAACTATACTTTAGGTATTACCGAGCATATCATATTTCCTGAAATAGATATTGATAAAATCAATAAAATATTTGGAATGGATATAACCTTTGTAACCACTGGGAAAACAGACGAAGAAGGTTATGCTTTATTAAGAGAATTTGGTTTACCATTTAAAAATATAAAGAGGAACTAAGGATATGGCAAAAGAATCAATGAAAGCTCGCGAAGTAAAGCGTCAACGCCTTATCGAAAAATTCGCTGAAAAAAGAGCAAAATATAAAGCAGAAGGAAATTTAGAAGCATTAGATGGCTTACCAAAAAATTCTTCAGCAATTAGATATCATAACAGATGTAAATTAACTGGAAGACCAAAAGGTTATATGAGACAATTCGGCATTAGCAGAATTACTTTCAGAGAAATGGCATCTGCTGGTTTGATACCAGGAGTTAAAAAAGCAAGTTGGTAATAATTTAAAGGTTATAAGAAATGACAGATCCAATAGCAGATTATCTTACTAGAGTTAGAAACGCTATCATGGCAAAACATAAGATTGTTGAAATTCCTGCTTCAAATCTTAAGAAAGAAATAACAAAAGTGTTGTTTGACAAAGGATATATCCTTAATTATAAATTTGAGGAAGTTGGACCACAAGGCAATATAAAAATTGCATTGAAGTACAATCCAGAAAACAAACAATCAGCTATTAAAGCTATTAAACGCATTAGTAGACCAGGATTAAGAAAATACGTAGGAACCGACAGTATCCCAAGAGTTTTAAACGGCTTAGGCATTGCAATAATGTCAACTTCTCAAGGTGTAATGACCGATAAAGAAGCAAAGGTGAAAAATATTGGTGGTGAAGTATTGTGTTATGTATATTAATAGGAGAATATAAAAATGTCAAGAATAGGAAAATTGCCGATTAATTTACCAAGTGGAGTTACGTTAAAAATTAATGAAAATAATTTAGTTACCGTAAAAGGTCCTTTAGGTGAGTTAACACAACAAGTTCATAACGATATTAAAATATCTGTTGAAGAAAATGTAATTATATTGACCAGACCATCGGATGAGAAAATTCATAAATCGATGCATGGATTATATCGCTCTTTAATCAATAATATGGTTGAAGGTGTTTCAAAAGGATTTGAAATTAAACAAGAATTAGTTGGTGTAGGTTATAAAGCTGAAGTAAATGGACAATTATTAGAATTAACTTTAGGTTATTCTCATACATTCCTTTTAGAGATGCCAAATGAAATTAAAGTTGAAGCAGTAACCGACAGACGTAGTAATCCAATTATTACTTTGAAAAGTGCCGATAAACAATTAATTGGACACGTTGCTGCAAAAATTAGATCTTTCAGAAAACCTGAACCATATAAAGGAAAAGGAATTAAATTTGTTGGCGAAATTTTAAGAAAGAAAGCTGGTAAATCTGCTGGTGCATAATATACAAAAAATGATTATAAATTATGGCTTTATCAAAACAAGGTAGAAGACTACGAATTAAAAGAAGAGTACGGAAGTTGGTTTCTGGAAACGCAGAAAGACCACGTATGTCTGTTTTTAGAAGTAACAGGCAAATATCTGTACAAATTATTAATGATCTTGAAGGAAAAACATTAGCTTCAGCATCATCATTAATAAAAGAAGTTGCAGAAAATAAAGAAATAAATAAAATACAACAAGCTGCATTGGTTGGTAAAATGATTGCAAAAAAAGCAATCGACAACGGAATTACACAAGTTGTTTTTGATAGAAACGGTTATTTGTATCACGGTCGTGTTAAATCTTTGGCTGATGCAGCTAGAGAAGCAGGACTTAAATTTTAAAAACTATGTCAACA
>Ga0316608_1000963_pt1 | contig 11922 bp, 4 predicted proteins | sample MIS2016152B_MG_FD_207673 | JGI IMG/M metagenome (GOLD analysis project Ga0316608, IMG submission 207673) | Microbial mat bacterial communities from Middle Island sinkhole, Lake Huron, Michigan, United States - MIS.2016.152B | ecosystem: Environmental > Aquatic > Freshwater > Lake > Sediment... | reverse complement strand
CGTATCAAACCTTTGGACGATTTGCGGTCCATTTCAAATAGATGGTAACTTGGGGGCTATGGCTGGTGTAGTCGAAATGTTGCTCCAAAGTCATGAAGACTATATCGAACTTTTGCCAGCACTCCCTAAAGCTTGGAATAATGGTGAGTTTAAAGGATTGGTTGCAAGAGGGAACTTTGAAATAGCAACAAAATGGGAGAATAGTATTTATTCATCCCTTGAAATACTTTCTAATAGCGGTGGAATTTGCAGTTTGAAATTGCCTTATTTGGCAAACCTACAAATAAAAGATACTGCTGGAAATTTAATATCCTTTACCAGGGAAAGTCAAGATAAAATTAATTTTGAAACAAAAAAAACAACGCGCTATTACCTGTCTTTTGGTTCAAAAATTGAAAAATAAGGGGATGCTCCTTGTTTTGAGAAGAGGATACTTTATATAAAAACGCAAGGTTATAGGTTTGTAACTATTGTAAAGACCAGGTAATGACCTTCTTGTCGTAAAATTATTCTTTGCAAACTTTATGACTTCTTCTTGCCTTTGTTGCGACCAAAAAAAATTATAAAGTATTTAAATCTCTTTTAATTGCTGCTTATTGATGTTTCTGAATGCTGAGAGAACAAAATTTCTTAACATGAGTTTTTCTGTTAATGACGAATCAAGTTAGATTTTGTTGCAGAATTTAACAATGATCTGAAGAAAAAAAATAAAATCCGGAGAAAAAAAAATTCCGGTTATTTTTCCACCATTATCTTAAGAGTCATTATCGAGGTAAAATTCATAATAAAAAACATATATTTGATAAATCCTGTTCTCATTATCTGAAACAATTATCTAGTAAGCCGGATCATGCAGAAAATGTCTTTACCATATATACTTAATTGCCTGATTTTTTCTGCTATTTTCCCCATACATTCCTATTCTCTTGCCGGTGTTGAAAAAGATTTATTTTTTAACAACCTTTCAGTTAACCAGGGATTGTCGGATAATTTCTGCACTTCAATTGCCCAGGATAAAGCCGGCTTTATATGGATTGGCACAAGCAATGGTTTAAACCTCTATGATGGCTCCGGATTTGCATGGTTCAATAAAAATTCGTCATCAAATTCTCTTGTTTCTGACGAGATAACCGTTTTACTTGCAGATGACAAAAACGGGCTCTACATAGGAACCTGGGAAGGCCTCTCTTACCTGAATACCGAAACCTTAAAATTCGAAACCATTGACCTCGGTTTTAATATCAGAATCAGGGTAATGATGCGGGACACACAGGGTTATATTTGGATTGGAACCGATACAGGTTTATTAAAATATGACCCGGAGTCGAAAAAATATACCTACCTGAACGATCAGAACAGCAATCTTTCGCATAATACAGTGCGATCCATTTATATGGATTTGCATGGGGACTTATGGGTTGGAACTTTTGATAAACTTAACAGGTTAAGAAAGGGAAGTCCCAAATTCGAAAGTTATAATCTGAAGGGGAATTATAAACCTTCCCTAAAAAATAACATGATTCTGGATATTCATCCATTCAGTAAAAGTGATGATTCAATATTATGGATTGGCAGCGAGACCGGACTTTTCAGCTTCAATACCCTGACCGGGAACTTCACGCATTTCAATGAAAAAAACTCAAACTTAAGTAATGAGGTTATCAAGTCGGTAAGCACAGCCTGGAATGGTGAAGTATGGCTGGGGACCGATTTTGGTTTAAGTATCTATAATCCCCTTTCAGGAAAATTCCGGTCTTATTATCACAATCCCACATTACCCCATTCAATTGTTAACAACGTTATTTCCAGTATTTTCCACGATGACGCATCACTGATCTGGCTTGTAACCCCCAACGGAATCAGCCGCTATAACCGCTTCAGCAGCTTTTTCAGTTACCTCCCGGTTTATTATTTTATAAATGATAATATCGTGGGCAATCAGGTTAAAGATATTATTGCTGAGGGGGATAGCATATTTTGGCTTGCTACCATGCATGGTGTTATCAAATATGATGTAAGCACAAGGCAGCAGGTTATTTTTGACAATTCCCCGGAAAACAGAAATCACATCCTGCTGAATAATGTCAACACGATCTGTGACGATAATGCCGGCAAAATATGGATTGGTACTGCAGGGGGAATAAATATCTGGGATAAGGGTAAAAAAAAGATGTCTTCTATTTTTGCGGATTTTGAAGAAGGGAGCAGCATAAAATCCAACTATATTAACAAATTCCTCTTTGGACCGGATGGCTCCTTTTGGGTAAGCTCATGGGATGGGGGTCTTTATAAAGCCTTCGGTGGTTTTGACTCCCCTGAAAACCTTACGTTCAAACTGATAAGCGACATCAATACAAATACCATAACCGTTGGGCAGGATGCATTGTGGCTCATAAACATGCAGAATTTCTACAGGGTTGATTTAAAAACACTGGAGATAAGCCAGATAAAAAAATTTAACAGCCTTTCCCAGGATACACGCATCTTTTCTATCTATTATTCGTTGCGGGGCGATATCTGGCTTGGAGCCCGCGGTGGGATTTATGAATACAAAATATCCAGGGATTCATTTGCCTTTCACCAGATATTCCCCGGAAATGAAGCCGGCATTATAAACATTACTGAAGACAATGAAGGAAATATCTGGACAAGTTCCTATTCAACCATTGCCAAATACAATACAGGAACCGGCAAGGTTGAATTGTTCCCGGTAGATTTCGAAATGCCACTTAAAGGTTTTTCCAGGGGATGTGCAACAAGGACCGCCTCAGGGCAACTGATTTTCGGAGGGGAAAACGGATTACTGACCTTCAGACCGGAGGATATATCCATTATAGAATATTTGCCCAGGATTTTCATCAGCAGGATAAAAATCAATAATACCGAAATCAGACCGGGAGAGCTGGTCAATGGGAAAGTCCTGATCGACAAAACATTGCCTTTTGTAAAAAATATTAAACTGGATTATACAGCCCGTTCATTTACCCTTGAATTTTCATCCAGCTATTTCTGGCAGCCCGACCGGAAATACTACAGCTACAAACTTGAAGGATTCGATGACAAATGGAACGAGGTATCCGGTCAGAAAAATTATGCAACCTACCCGAACCTCTCCCCCGGAAAATACAGTTTTAAAGTACGTGGTACAAATAACCTGGGAGAATGGTCAAGTGAATACGCCATACTCAATATCCAGATAAAACCTCCTTTATGGGCAAGTCCGGTATTTATTATTATCTATATTCTGGGATTTTTTGGAATTGCCGCAGGGGCATTCCTTTATTATGATAACCGACTTAAACTGAAGAACGAGTTGAAAGTCATCAGGCTGGAAAAAGAACACAGTGAAGAACTCTCAAGATCAAAGCAGGAACTCTTTACGAACATATCCCATGAATTCAGAACCCCCCTGACCTTGATTATCGGCTCGGTTGAAGAGCTCATAAAAAGCATTAACCTGAAAGAAGAAAGTCTACGTTTTGTTTCGCTGATTGAAAAAAATTCAAGACGACTTCTTTGGTTGAATAACCAGTTACTGGATTTCAGGAAGCTGGAAAACAATTCGCTTGATCTGAGGGTTGGCAAGAACGATATCATAAAGTTTTCACGTGAAATTTATGAGCTTTTCTCCGATAAGGCTTCGAGAAAGCAAATTAAATACGATTTTATCAGCGATCAGGAAGTTGCTGAAGTTTGGTTCGATCCGGGGAAAATGGAAACCATTCTGTTTAACCTCCTTGCCAATGCTTTTAAATTTACCCGGCCTGAAGGATCAATTTCTCTGATTGTTAAAGTCAGCAGAGAACCTGAGCTGCTTTATCCCGGGGGAACTGCAAGACTTGTAGTAAAAGACACAGGTATCGGCATTTCAGCAGAAGAACAAAAAAACATCTTTGATACTTTCTACCAGTCGAAAGAAGCCAGGAAAATGGAGCGGGGATCCGGCATCGGACTAACCCTTGTCAAAGAGTACACGAAAATGCATCACGGGGAAATTGAATTGAACAGTACTCCCGGCCTGGGTTCAGAATTTACAGTAATACTCCCGCTTGGAAACTCGCATTTTGCTGAGGAGTCTATCAACGATAAGCCGGAAAGTATACTTGTGCCAATTAGTTCCGGGCAAGGAAGAAAGGAAGAACACGTTTCCTTTGAATTCTACCCTGACTCAGACAAACCTCTGCTGCTTTTAGTAGAGGATGATACCGAAATGGTTGATTTTCTTTTTATCAGCTTAAGGGAAAAATATAATATCATCGTTTCAGAAAATGGAGATGAGGGATATAAAAATGCATGCTCTTCATTGCCGGAGCTAATAATCAGCGATGTGCTGATGCCTGAAATGGATGGACTGATGATGTGCAAAAAACTTAAAGGCAACCCAAAATCAAGTCATATTCCAATTATCCTGATCTCGGCGCAAAATCAGGACTTTCAGAAAATAGAGGGACTAAAAAGCGGCGCCGACGCATTTCTTTCCAAACCATTTACCATAGATCTTCTGGTTACCCATATCAACGGGCTGATTAAAAGAAAAAAAGAACTTGTGAAACAGATCAGTAAAGCCAGACTTCTTAATCCAAAGGAAATTTCCCCCATGAGCTCTGATGAAAAATTGCTGAAAGTAATTCTTGAGTTCATCGAAAATAACATGTCGGATGTTAACCTTTCTATCGGAAAAATTTCAAAGCATACCGGATTTGGCCATCAGTACATTTATCGTAAAATTAAAACTCAGACCGGTGAAACCTTAAATGAGTTCATTCGAAATATCAGGATTAAAAGAGCCGCACAGCTATTGAGCACAAAAAAATTAAATATCTCAGAAGTTATGTCAGAAACCGGTTTTTCAAATCATTCCTATTTCTCGAAATGCTTTAAAAAAGTCTATAAAACAACCCCTACCGAGTACTCTCCTGAAACAGAATAATCCCAAAAATTGATTGAATTACTACATGAGATTAAAACCCTGACGATTCTCTTCGTAAATCTCTGTTTTTCTTTGCCTTACATTTCAAACGATCCGCAATAAGATTAATTTGTTTTTATTTTTGTCGAATATATTTCTATATTTCACATTATTGTAGCAGGATAAAACCATTTTCATTCACTGTTTTTCTTTCAGTGGTCATAAATTTACAGTATCAAATTTCTCAGGCTCCTCAATACCTGGATTATCAATCAGACTATGAAAAAAAATCTACTGCTTTTACTCTTTGCCATTTCAACCCCGATCCTTTTCGCACAGCAAAAAGGAATTGTTACGGGAATTGATGGAATACCGATTCCCGGGGTTAATATTTTAGAAAAGGGCACTCAAAACGGAACCATAACCGATGGCAAGGGAACTTTTTCAATTCAGCTTTCCACTCCCGATCCTCTTATTGTGGTATCATCCATTGGTTACCTGAAGCTTGAAATCGATGCAGATATTCAACAGGAACTAACAATTGTCTTAAAAGAAGATCTCGTCGGTCTGGATGAGGTTGTGGTTGTTGGATATGGTACTGCCAAAAAAAGCGACCTTACAGGATCAGTTGCATCAGTAAAACCAAAGGATTTAAATACCGGAGGGATTTCAAATGCCGCCCAGATGCTGCAGGGACGGGTTCCCGGTTTGTACATCAGCAGTCATAACCAGGATCCGGGTGCAACTCCGGAATTTATCCTTAGGGGTGCAAGCTCTTTTCAGCAGGGCGAGGCAGGTCAGCCACTTGTTGTAATCGATGGCTTTCCAATGGACAATCCATCATTTATTAACACTATAAACCCGAATGACATTCAACAGATCGATGTATTGAAAGATGCCTCCGCTTCTGCCATTTATGGCTCAAGGGGAGCTAACGGAGTTATAATTATTACCACCAAACAGGGCAATACCAAAGGTATACAGGTCGATTATGATGCAAAGTTCTTTACCCAGTCGGTAGCCCGAACAGTTGATATGATGGACTCGGAACAATATGCAAGATTCTATTACGACTTATCCCATGATCCAAACCTGCAACTCGGAACGTATGGTCCAACGAATGGATTTCCACATGCATTCAGCGCATGGGACACCCTTTCAAATACCGACTGGCAGAAAGAGGTAATCAATTCCGGCAACTTAACCCAGGAACACAATTTGTCAATTTCAGGGGTCAGGGAAGGTGTGAAATACAGGGCCTCAGCAAATTTCTACGATGGAAACGGAATCATCAGTCCCTCGGATTACAAAAGGATAAACACACTTGCAAAATTAAGCTACGACTACAAAAAATTCTCTTTTGCCCTGGATTTCAATTACACAAATGAAGACCGTAATCTTCTGGAGAATTCCTTTATTAATGCGTTGGAGTATTCCCCTTCCTCCCCTGTTTATGATGCTACGGGAAACCTTTCTCAACATGCATTTGGTCCAAACGCCAGCTGGATGTATAATCCGCTGTTCCCCTCGAAAGCAGAACAACGATTCTCTGAAAATAACGCTACCCGCATTTCAGGCGGAATTGAATATGAGATCATACCCGGTTTAAGGGCATCGGTTAAGGGTGGCATCACTCAAAGCAGCAATGAAGAGTTCTACCAGCGTTTTAAACCTCTGTGGGAATCTCAGAAAGAAACAGCTGCCAGTCTCAACTCCTACAGCACAACTCAAACCTATGCCGACTATTTCCTTAAATACACCAAAAAAATCCAGAATCACAACTTCTCTTTTATGGCAGGAGGATCTTACCTCTCCCTCGTAAATAAAGGCCTTTATGCTTCCTCGGTCGATCTTCCCTATTTAAACATAGGGTACTACAATATTGGCGCGGGATTGCTCGAAAGAAATATGGGCAGCAGCTGGTACGAAAAAAGAGTGCTTTCTGGACTGGCGCGATTAAACTACGACTATAAAAACAAATACCTTCTTACCGTTAATTATCGTCTCGACGGAGCAACGGTTTTCGGGGAAAATAACAAATGGGGACAATTCCCGTCAGCCAGTGTTGCCTACAGAATTGACCAGGAAGAGTTTTATAAAGACAATGTATCCTTCCTCTCCACATTAAAAGTTCGTGCCGGTTATGGAATTGCAGGAAATTCGAATATCCCGGGATTCCGTACTCAGAATCTCATCGATTTCAAACCGGTTTTCGAGGGAGGTGGAATTTCGAATGCCATTGTATGGGGTAGCAACTATTTACCAAATCCTGATCTTCACTGGGAAAAAACAACTACACTCAATCTCGGCCTCGAGCTGGGAAACCCATACTTCTATGCTGAAATAAACTACTATACAAAAAATTCCAATGATCTGATCCTGGACAGACAAATCCCGACCGAACTGGGTTTTTCGAGCATTACCATAAATAAAGGGGCAATGGTCAACGAGGGAGTTGAAACAAAAATCGACCTCTTCCTCAATTTCTTTGATAATAAACTGAAATGGAAACCCGGTATTTGGTTCTCCTACAATAAAAATGAAATTACCGACCTTAACGGGGATGTTATTCTGGATAAATCAATATGGATCAGCAGGACCAGCTACGGGTATGCAGGAATCAAACAAAAGGGATACCCGTTGAATGCCCTTTGGGGATATGATTTTCTGGGAATCTGGCAGTCCGACGAAGCTGCAGAGGCTGCAACCTACAATTCCCTGCCCGGAGATCCGAAATTTGCAGACATAAACAGCGTGGATGCAGAGGGCAAAATCACTTCGGGTCCGGATGGAAAAATTACCGAGGAAGACAGAATTTTCATGGGAGATGCTAATCCGAAATTCACCGCTGGCTTCAATAACCAGATCAATTTCAAAGATTTTGAACTTTCTTTCTTTTTTGAAGGGGTGTTCGATAAGAAAGTGGTCAATGCAAATAAAGCCACGCTGACTTTTCCCGGTTATAACTATGGAAACAATAAAACAGTTTTGGCACTCGACCGTTGGTCAGCATCCAACCCATCCAATGAAGTACCGGGGCTTACAAAGAATCTCACGCAACAGCTCATCCGAAGCAACTGGACCATTGAAGACGCTTCGTTTGTCAGGCTGCGCGATGTTACACTTGCATACAAGATTTTCTTCAAGGATTCCAAAGCAATCAAGAACCTTAGAACCTACATAAGTATTTCAAACCTGCTCACTTTCACAAATTACACAGGAATAAACCCGGATGTATGGGCAACAGATGAGAATTACAACCTCAAACCCTTTACCCGGACATATACTTTAGGAATCAGTGCTTCATTCTAACTTGAAATTATTCTTTGAAACACAGCAAAAATGAAAAACAAAATAATACTCATCATCGCAATTTCAATGCTCAGCTTTTACAGTTGTGAAGACGCCCTTGAGGAAACTATTTATGGTAAAATAGCGGAAACCAACTTCTGGAATACTGAAAAGGACGCTGAGGCTGCTATCAAATCGGCCTATTCGGCAATTCGTGGTGGCTGGCTGGGATTATCATTCTGGCAGTTCGTTGTGGAAGACCTGGGTACTGATATCGGAACAGGAGGCTATTTTGCAACAACGGCGTATTCTTCCTATACCGGATGGACTGCAACCACGCCAGACTTTACCAGCTGGGGATTATGGACATCTTTCTGGTCAGGAATCAACTATTCAAATGCTGTTCTGGACAATGTACCGGATATGGAAATCGATGAAGATGTCAAAAACCGGGTCGTTGGAGAAGCATATGCGGTCAGGGCAATGATATATTTCCATCTGGTAAACTGGTTTGGAGGAATGCCTGAAGTGATTACCACAAAAACTGCCCCTTTGTCTATCCCCCGAAAGTCGGTTGAAAGCAATTATGCGCTTATTGAGGCTGACCTTCTGAAGGCAATTGAACTCCTCCCGCTAAAATCAAATCTTGTGGCCATGGGCGAAACGGATTACGGAAGGCTCAGCAAAGGAGCTGCTCAGTCATTATTGGCCAAAGTATATCTTCAGCAGGATAAATGGCAGGAATGCTCAGATATGTGCAAGGAAGTTATCAGTTCTGATGAATATATCCTCGAACCCAATTATATGGATATTTTCTCCCTTGAAAATGAAGGATTTTCAAATTCAGAAGTCATCTGGGTTTTCCCTTTTATAACAGGAACAAGCCCGGTGATCAATTCATGCGTTCTTCAGGTCTATCTATTCAAAGCAGGAGAAATAAACTCCTATTCAAATTATTATAACTGGTCAGGAGATATCCGTGCTACCAAAAGTTTTTATGACTCTTTTGAAAGCAATGATCTGCGGAGGGAAGGTTTATATTACTCAACTACATCAACTGCCGCCGATCCGGTTATGCTGTTGAAATATCCTTCAGACCCGGCTTCCGATGGATCACAGTCTGGAACCGATTACCCCTTTATCCGATATGCCGATGTTTTGCTAATGAATGCCGAAGCCCTTGCAAACCTTGATGATCTTGAGGGATCAGCTGATAATGTAAATATAGTAAGAGAAAGGGCCGGACTGGATGATATTGATGCTGTCGATTTCAACAAACTCTCCCTGCTATATCATATTTACCATGAAAGAAACTGGGAACTTTATTTTGAAGGACATGCAAAACAGGATAAGATCAGGATGGATTACGAAAATATGATAGCCTATATCAAATCGAAATCTACCGACTGGCAGATCTTTACTGCCGAAAGATATCTCTTACTGCCCATTCCTGCCAATGCAGTTGCATCGAATCCGGAATTAAACCAAAACCCCGATTTTGAATAGTAATGCCAAAGAAAATGAACACTAACCAAACAGCAATCAAACCATGAAAAGTACAAAATATATATCTGTGATTGTATTTACAATGGTGTTAAGTAATTTGTTAACCTCCTGCAATAAAGAACAAGATTATTCTTCCATTACCTATAAAAATTACCTGAGGTACGAGATTGAAAGATCCGGGTCATTTCTGCTTACCGTTGCTGAAGGGACAAACGAAGGGGAATATAAATCAGGCGCCATAGCGACGTTTCAGGCCAAAATAGCTGAAGCCGACCTAATCTTCGAGAAGGCCACATCTTCTCAGGAAGACATTGATCTGGCATATGAAAATATCCTGAAAGCCGGTGAGGCATTTTATGACCTGATGGTCCCATTTAAATCAGAATATGAGTCACTGATTAACTATGCTGTTTTTACAGTTGGCTATGTTACCGAAGGGACGCTTGAAGGAAATTCGAAACCCGGAAATAAGGCCGTCCTGCAAAGCGTAATCGACAACTCCAAAAATATTCTGAACCGATCGGATTTGACCCAGAAAATGATTGATACTGACTGGCCTGTTCTGATGAATGCCATTTACTTTTTTGACAATAATATCATCGGTAAAGCAAATGTATTTGTAGGTAACAACAGCTTTGAAAGTCCGGGGTTCAATACAAGCGATTTTGCAGAGGTTCCAGGATGGATGCTATTTGGAAAAGTTGAAACCTGGGCTCCAAAAATTCAGATTTACAAGGGAGGAACTTCAGCCTTACCCATGGAATCCGTTCCTGACGGGGAATTTGTTGCAAGAATAGGCTCGTACACGCAAGGGATCTATCAGAACCTCCCTGAGAGAATTCACCCGGGAGTTAAATATACCCTGAATTTTAAGGCCGCAATTCTTGAAAACTATGAAGATGCCTTTCTGAAGCAATATAAAGTTGTTATTCTTTCAAGACTGATCGTATTTGAAAATGAACCCGGTGATTACCGCTTTATGAGTGTAATTGATCAATCTTACGATACCCTTGGAATCAATCCGGGTGGATTTATTGAAATTAAAAGGGACATAGACATTCCAGCTTCATCAGAACATCTTGAAAAAAACCTTGCCATTGAATTTTTGGTACGTCATTCATTTGATGCTACCAAGCCAATCTGGGCCGAATGCTATGTAGCCCTGGATAATATAAAACTATACCGGAAACAAAATTAAAGCAGAAACTAAATAATTGAAACCTTACTAAAAATCAATATTATGAAAAAAATCTTTACTCATATTTCAGCTATTCTTCTGGGATTTTCATTAAATGCCCAGGAAGAATTAATTAAAAACGGCGACTTTAGTCAGGGTGTATCCGGCTCAAGTCTTGTCAAAGATATTTCGTTCTGGTCAATGGACATGGAAACCCCTGGTTCAGGCTGGTGGGAACTTCATGTTGGACTTACCTCTACTGATACTACCATCTATCAGGTGGTAGAAACAATCTCCACAGATTCTGTTCTTTACACGCTTACATTTAATGTTACCAATACCTGGAATTCAGATAAAATTATAGCCATTGCAAGTGTTACGGGCACTGACTCAACCATTCGTACAAGGATTGCGATGGAAGAATTTGTTCCTACCATTAACCTGCCAACAGATTTCAATTTCAAATTCGGGTTTGCTAAAGATTCGCCCCACGCAGGGAAAAGAATTGTTCTAGAATTCGACCTGACTTCACTCGACGCCGGAAGTGCATGGGCAAATCTGGATAATGTTTCAATGAAAAAAGTTATCGCGGGAGTTAATTCTGCCCCGGTTGCAGTTACTGGTCCCCCGCAAACTGTAAAGGGAGGTGAGCTTGTAACACTCGACGGCTCAGCCAGCAGCGACTTTGAAGCATCTTCTCTGACCTATAAATGGGTAAGCGTTTATCCTGGAATATTCCTTTCAGACAGAGCCGCAGTAAGTCCCACATTCACAGCTCCGGATGTTACAGAACTGACAACATTTGAATTTATTCTTACCGTAAATGACGGGGAACTGAATTCCGAGCAGGTTATTACAACAGTTACTGTTTCTCCTGCGGGTGAACTGATCCGTAACGGTGGATTTGAATTATTCAGGGAAGGCAGTGCGGCAAATTCATCCAGCCTTTTTGACATAGCTTTCTGGAATATCGACTCCGCAGGTGTTGTTGTTAATGGCGGCAGATATGGAACTGCAGGACTAAGATTTGTGACATTGC
>Ga0316608_1000962_pt1 | contig 11929 bp, 15 predicted proteins | sample MIS2016152B_MG_FD_207673 | JGI IMG/M metagenome (GOLD analysis project Ga0316608, IMG submission 207673) | Microbial mat bacterial communities from Middle Island sinkhole, Lake Huron, Michigan, United States - MIS.2016.152B | ecosystem: Environmental > Aquatic > Freshwater > Lake > Sediment... | reverse complement strand
ACGACTTGCGTCACTACCCCCTCAAGATAGCGTGTCTACCAATTTCACCACATCGGCTAAAACTTTATTTCTTATCGGTATTTTTTTCAGATGTAGAGGATTTTTTATCTGACTGTTTTTTATCCACAGACTCCGATTTGACTTCTTTTGACTCTTCTACTTTATTGTCATCAACTTTGCCAGCATCATCAACAATTTCAGGCTTTTCTATGGCAACAGGCACATCAACTGCACTTGGTGTTACACTAAATGGCGTGGGTGTAACAATTGGCGCATCAGTATTTGCAAAAGGCACATCCGCTGATTTTTTTTCAATTTCAGTGGGTGTGTCCATTAAATCTTTTGCTCTGCCTTGATGGCTTGCCAAAACAGCTAAACCTAAACTGGTAGAAAAAAACAAAGTGGCTAAAATAGCTGTTGTGCGTGATAAAAAAGAGGACGCTCCCTGCGCACCAAAAACCGAGCCTGAAGACCCACTGCCAAATGCCGCGCCTGCATCTGCCCCTTTACCTTGCTGCATTAACACTAGACCGATAACGCCTAGCCCTAACAGCACATGAACAACAATGATTAGCTGATACATAAAAACTTAAATTGAATGATAAATCTTTAAAAAGGACTGTGCATCTAATGAAGCCCCACCTATTAAGCCGCCGTCTATGTCAGGCATTGCCAATAAACCTTTGGCATTGTCGGCTTTCATGCTGCCGCCGTATAAAATTTGTAAATTTTCGGCGATAACAGGGTCTTGCAGCGCAACCCGCTCACGAATCGCTTTGTGAACTTCTTGTGCTTGTTCATCGGTTGCTGTTCTACCTGTGCCAATCGCCCAAACAGGCTCATAAGCAATTACCGCATTGGCAAATGCACCAATCCCAGCTTTTGCAATTACTGCATCCAATTGGGTGTTGACCACATTAAAGGTTTCACCATTTTCACGCTCTGCAAGGGTTTCCCCGATACACAAAACAGGAATTACGCCTTGTTTTTGCGCTTGACAAAACCGCTCTGCGACAGATTCGTCGGTATCACCATAATAAGTACGCCGTTCAGAATGACCGACTAACGCATACTGGCAATTAAATTCTTTTAGCATAGTGGCAGAAACTTCGCCAGTGTACGCGCCTGCTTCTTGGTTGGCTACGTTTTGCGCCCCTAAAGCTAATGGGCTATTGCTGGTTAATGTTTGCAAATCGGCTAAATAAACCGCAGGCACACAGATAACGATGTTTTTATCATTTTCATTTAAACCAGCCATAATGGCTGCACACAATGATTGGCTACTTTCACGAGTACCATTCATTTTCCAGTTTCCCATTATCAGAGATTGTCGCATTACACTGACTCCAAACAAAATCAAACTGGGTATGATATAGGTTAAATGATTGTAATTCAAGCAGTGATTGCATTCTGTACTACTTTTGCAAGTTGTTGCGCTAAATCAGTCACCAAAGTGGTATCAACGCCCTCGACCATTACTCTGATTAAAGGCTCTGTACCAGAGGCTCTTAATAGCACTCTGCCATTTTCCCCTAAGGTTTGTTCCGCGTGTTTTACCGCTATTTGAATGGCAGGAATTTCAGCAGGATTAACCCGTTTTTCAACCTTTACATTCAGTAAAATTTGCGGATATTTTTCCATTCCAGACTTTAACTCATGCAGGCTTTTACCTGTTTCATGCAATTGTGCTAACACTTGTAATGCCGAAACAATCCCATCGCCTGTGGTAGTTTTATCGAGGCAAATAATATGCCCTGAATTTTCACCGCCTAAAATGCCTTGATGTTCGGTCAACATTTCCATCACATAACGGTCACCCACATTGGCGCGTAATAGTGGAATCCCTAATCGAGTTAAGGCGTGTTCCATGCCTAAATTAGACATCAATGTCCCGATAATCGGACCTTTTAACTTGTTTGTAGTTAAGCGGGATTGAGCAATAATGTAAATCAGTTCATCGCCATCGACAATTTCCCCTTTATGGTCAACCATCACAACCCGGTCGCCATCGCCATCAAAGGCAATCCCTAAATCGGCTTGCTGCTCAAGCACAGCGGCAATTAGCTTTTCGGGTTTAGTCGAGCCACTGGCATCATTAATATTTAAACCATTTGGACTACAGCCTATCGCAATAACCTCAGCACCAATTTCACTAAAAACGTGAGGGGCAATGTGATAAGTTGCACCATTAGCACAATCTAAAACAATTTTTAAGCCTTTAAAATCAAACCCTGTTGGAATGGTGGCTTTACAAAATTCAATATAGCGTCCTGCGGCATCATCCACCCGTTTAGCTTTACCTAACTTTGCCGAATCCACCGTTGTCATAGTTGAGTCTAAATAATGCTCAATTTGATGCTCCGTGTCATCAGGTAATTTTGTTCCTGCCACTGAAAAAAACTTAATCCCATTATCATAATAAGGATTGTGTGACGCGCTAATCACAATCCCCGCTTTAGCTCTTAAGGTGCGGGTTAAATAAGCAATGGCGGGGGTGGGCATAGGGCCTAATAAACGGGTATCAACGCCCGCCGCAGACAGCCCCGCCTCCAATGCGGATTCAAACATATAGCCTGAAATGCGGGTATCTTTTCCTACTAGCACAAAACCTTTGCCTTCATTGGCAAATACACGCCCCACTGCCCAACCCAGTTTTAGAAAAAAATCAGCGGTAATGGGTTGTTCACCGACTTTTCCACGAATCCCATCGGTACCAAAATATTTTTTTGCCATCCTGTCTTCCTCAATTAAACCTAAAAAAAAGGAGAGACCGCAGTCTCCCCTTTTAACTTAATTTGCACTAAACCGATTAAATCTGTTTAGCCGTGTCACCCAACGGCGGTTCAGATTTTTTATCTAAACTGTTTTCAAAAGTCGCCCCATTTTTAGGTGGCGCGGTATCATCCCAACCCTCAGGGTCTTTCACGGGTCTGCGGTTCATTAAGTCATCAATTTGATACTTATCAATAGTTTCGTACTTCATTAATGCCGCTGCCATCGTGTGCAGAATATCCTCATTTTCTTTTAGAATTTTTTCAGCACGTTGATAATTTTTATCAATAATCGAGCGAATTTCCTCATCAATGGTATGCGAGGTTTCTTCAGCAACCGATTTATGCTGCGTTACAGAACGCCCTAAAAACACTTCGCCTTCTTCTTCACTATAAGCCAACGGCCCTAAGCGTTGTGACAAGCCCCATTTTGTGACCATATTGCGGGCTAATTCGGTTGCCCGTTCAATGTCGTTGGACGCGCCCGTTGAGACTTGTTCCCAGCCAAAAATCAATTCTTCTGCAATTCGTCCACCGTACAGACTGGAAATCATGCTGTCTAATTTACATTTGCTGGCACTGTATTGGTCTCTTTCGGGTAAAAACATCGTCACACCCAACGCCCGACCACGCGGCATAATGCTGATTTTATACACGGGGTCATGTTCTGGCACTATTTTACCGACAATCGCATGACCTGCTTCATGGTAAGCGGTCATTTTTTTCTCTTTTTCATCCATGACCATTGAGTGACGCTCAACGCCCATAATCAGCTTGTCTTTGGCTTTTTCCAAATCTTGCATACTGACAACCCGTTTATTTTCACGCGCTGCAAACAAAGCGGCTTCATTAATCAGGTTAGCCAAATCCGCGCCTGAAAACCCTGGCGTACCTTGTGCAATATATTTAACAATCACATTGTCAGCGGCGGGGACTTTTCTTAAATGCACATTGAGAATTTGCTCACGACCGCGTACATCAGGCAAACCGACATTAACTTGTCTATCAAAACGACCTGGACGCAATAATGCACTGTCTAAAACATCCGCACGGTTTGTGGCTGCAATGACAATAATCCCTTCATTACCTTCAAAACCATCCATTTCAACCAATAATTGGTTTAAAGTTTGCTCACGCTCATCATTACCACCGCCTAAACCCGCGCCACGTTGCCGACCTACAGCATCAATTTCGTCGATAAAGATAATGCAAGGGGCGTGTTTTTTGGCTTGTTCAAACATATCACGGACACGCGACGCACCAACCCCAACAAACATTTCCACAAAATCAGAGCCTGAAATCGTGAAAAATGGCACTTTTGCTTCACCTGCAATGGCACGCGCGAGCAAAGTTTTACCCGTTCCAGGAGGGCCTATCATCAATGCACCACAAGGCACTTTTCCGCCTAATTTTTGATATTTTGACGGGTCTTTTAAAAAGTCCACCATTTCGGTGACTTCTTCTTTTGCCTCATCACAGCCTGCAACATCGGCAAAGGTGACTTTATTTTGGTCTTGTTCCAACATCCGTGCTTTGCTTTTGCCAAACGACATCGCACCACGACCGCCTGCACCGCCGCCTTGCATTTGGCGCATAAAAAATACCCAAACCGCAATCAGCAATAAAATAGGCCCAAAGGAGATGAAAATTTGCATGAGCATCGAAGGTTGTTCAGGTGCTTGGGCTTTTACTTCGACATTGTTGGACAACAAATCATCGACTAAATGGGGATCATTCGGGGCATAGGTTTTAAACGAGTCACCTGTTTGCAATTTGCCTTTAATGACTTTTTCATCAATGACAACTTGCTGAACTTGTCCTGCTTTGACCGCATCAATAAATTGGGAGTAAGACCACGAAGTGTCATCAGCACGATTAGCGCGTGAACTAAAGCCGTTAAATATCGACCCAAGCACAGCCGCAATGACGACCCATAAAATTATATTCTTAACCATATCGTTCACGTTATTCGCTCCTGACTGGAACAGTTCTCATTATAGAAATACATAATAATTATATCAGGAATTAGCATTCCTGCCCTTGCCTAAATTAACACATAGTCTCAAAACTATCTGTTGTGTAATGAAATTTTACTCCCACAGCGTAGATGTAAGGATAAAAATTGTTATTTAAACCCTTTAGCAAGAATATAAACCTCGTTGCTTTTAGGGCGTGATGCTTTAGGTTTTCTGATGACTACCGAGGAAAAAGCGTTTTTTACTTGGCTGTGGTAGGCATCAAAACCAACCCCTTGAAAGACTTTTACTAAAAAAGTGCCGCCACGCACTAAAACCGTTGTTGCAGTCTCTAAAGCCAACTCTGCCAAATACAAGGCACGGGCTTGGTCTGCTTCCTTATTCCCACTTAAATTAGGAGCCATATCAGATAAGACCACATTTATAGCCTGACCATCAAGCATTTTATACAAACAATCAAGAATAGCTTGTTCTCTAAAATCCCCTTGGATAAAATCAACGCCCTCTAGGGGCTGCATTTCTAAAATATCCAACGCAATTATTTTGTCTTTTTTAGCAAGGATTTCACGCACATACTGTGACCAACCACCCGGAGCTGCGCCTAAATCGACCACATTCATCCCAGTACGGATAATTTTGTCTTTTTCTTGAATTTCCATTAATTTGAAAATTGCTCGCGAGCGATAGCCTTGTGCTTGGGCTTGTTTAACATAAACATCGTTAAAATGTTCTTGTAACCAAAGATTGCTGCTTTTACTTCGTGCCATAGTATTTTCGTGTAGAATTGAGTTATTTTTTTAGAAGAGGAAACAGTGTGAATTCTGCCCAGATAAGAAAGTTTAGAGCCGGTGCGCATAATCTAAACCCCGTTGTAATGATAGGTCAAGCAGGGCTTACACAAGCCGTGTTGGCAGAGCTTGAGATTGCTTTGGATGTGCATGAATTGATTAAAGTTAAAGTGCGAGCAGAAAAGCCAGAGCGTCTTGAAATAAGTGAGAAAATGTGTGCAGAAACAGGAGCGCAGTTGATTCAAAGTATCGGACAAGTTGTGGTGCTGTATCGTAAAAATCCGAATAAGGTCTCGTGAAACGGGCTTTAGTTCTTGCCTAAAAGGGTGGATGCTATGTGCGATTAGTGCAATGCACTTAACCTTCTGTATGTTTTACGCAACGGCAAACTCTGTAAATTGCCTTTTATAAGCGGATTGAAAACCCAACACAATCCGTTCTTTAGGAATCCCCATGTTGACTAATTCCTGTGCAATATCCAATTCAGTGCCGTTGTGTTGTATCCATATTTTGTCATTTTTGATGTCCAGATGTAACACGCAACCCTGCACGCGGCGGTTATTTTTCCAACCCACTTGGGTGATTTGGTAATGGTCGTGTTCAGTATCAATCAGGATTTGGCTTTCTACCTCATCAGCGGGTGGAGCAATAGATTGGATAAAGGCTTTAATTTTAGTGCGAATATTTTCTAAGCTATCCATTGAATTAACTCCTCTGTTTGCCGAACCAGAATATTGGTATCAATCGCTATCATGTTCGCCCCATTTTGCAATAATGCCTTGTCGAATCCCCTCGTCCATTTCTTCAAGCGTTTTAGCTTTTCCTTGATAGCCTGTGCAGCCGATTAAGTCATTCAGAGTTGTTTTGACGGGCTTATTTTTAGCTTTTAACAAAATACCTTGTGAAGTCGCTTCAATTTCCAATTCCTGCCCACTGTTTAAATGATAGGCATCGAGAATGGCTTTGGGAATAATGACGTGTCCTGTGCTAGAAAGCCGTGTAGTTTGAAGTTGCATAATGTAATTCCTCAGTAAAATTTATAACGTTGTTTTAGTTTCGTAGCCCGTGTGGAGCGTAGCGGAACACGGGAAAGCTGGTGTTATTGCGTTTGCCCCGTATTCCATTTCATTCCATACGGGCTACCTTGCTGCACTGATTTTTCATTCGGGCTGCCAAGATGGCGATATAAATCAATGGCTTGTTGTTAATAGTATTTCACTTAGGTTAATTTTTATAATTAATTTTAAGAGAAAAGTTTTTTTGTGGTATTAACTTTATTCTAATTTCATCTCCCACTTTTAACGTTGATATATCAACATCAATCACAGGTATAACTGGGCTGGCTATAAACTCTCTAGGAGGTAGATTTATTTCTTGATTGAATAATTTTATGTTTTCTCCAAATGAACTTATGTGATGTATATTCATTTCATCTGAGTTTTTAATAGCTATAAAAAAATCTTCATCTTTAAAATTATCAGGAATAATCCACTTTAAACAAATATCTTCTTCCTTGTAAATTTCATTACCTTGAATAATATTTACAATTTCAGAAATATGTTCATATTCCTCTGCTGTGCAATTAATTCCATGAGAAAATAATATAGGTTTTTTTGTATAATTTGATACTATCCTACATAATTCAGTATATTTTAAATACGCATAAACTTTTTTTATAGAGTCATTTTGATTAAAAACTACTTTAAATGATTCCATAAAATTTCCTTCAAATTCTAAACTAATATTTAACTCATATCCTTTAACCAAGTTTGAGAATAAGGAAAGTAATTTGTTAAAATAGCACAAACTATTAATATTCAAATTGTTCCATTTCTCAAATAAAACTTTTAAAGTTACACTGCTACTATCTGGTATTAATGTTACAGAATAATTTTCAAGGTTTATTTTTTGATGTAATTTAATTTTGAATATTTCTTTACAACTCACTCCTTCAAAAGTGAGCGACTTAGTACCAAAACGTATCTCTCCATACACATCATCAAATTGTTCTATGTGATTGGTTTCTAAGTTTTTAGTGAATAACTTTAACGTCACTTTTCTTTTATTAGAACTTAGTGTAAAATTTCCAGAACAACGTGTTAAGTTAGAATCTAATAACGGCAATCCTTCAAGTTCAAATACTTCTGAATCTATTTTTAAATCTTCACCATGCTCTAAAAAGTTTAAATATCCTTTTTTAAGTGCCTCGCTATCTTTTACATCTACATCCATTGTGAATGGATAACTTTCTTTTTCTTCTTTTGGAATATAGCTAAAAGTCGCTTGTTTACCATCATAGGCAGTTTCAATAGCAAATCGTGGGTCAGAAGCTTCTAATGATTTTGCTGAAGCTTTATGTGTATTGGCTATTGCATCAACTAACAATCGTTTTGTCGGCTGCCCTGTTAATGCCATTGTTAAATTATCAATCGCATCCTGTTTTGTCGGAAGTTTTGTTCCTTGTTCTGATTTAGCAGTATTTTCTGCTTGTTGTTTCCACGCCTTTAACAAATCAACAGAATAAATTTCTTCATCCTTATCAATAAGAATTGAACAATTAGCACACAACCAAATTCCATTCTCAATAGATTTACGCTCTTCTGATTTCATTTCAGAATTATAACGCCGCGCTCCTTTACCGCCAGCCGCTGCACAAATATGAGCCGCAACACCGATACTATTTACACCATCATTTGATTCATTAGAAGGTGCAGCGGTGGGTACTCGGCAATTCGGATTTGAACAACGTAATGCAACTCGCTCACTGAGTTTCTTTTTAACCGTTGCTGGAAATTCGTCTCTATTATTTTTCATACAATTTTTTCAAAGAGTTACAAAATAAAAACCTAAACGTCGCATTCAGGCGCGTTTGCTCAAGTGTTATTGTAGTACGTTAAAATACGTTGCAAATAAAATAAAACCCCGTAAAATCTCAATTTGAAATTTACGCAATAAAAAATAGAGGATATTATGCACGTCATTTCTTATGCGGCATTAAAAGCGTTTGCAGTTCAACACCCCAACGCCAAAGCCTCACTGGATAGCTGGTACAAAATCGTAGAAAAAACCGATTTTGCCAACCTCAACGAATTAAGAAAGTTCTTTCCTCATGCTGATGTCGTTAAACACGCTAACGGCAACACCTTAACCGTTTTTAATATTCACGGTAATGAAACGCGCTTAATTACCGCCATTCATTACAACAGCAAAAAAATTTATATTAGAAATGTCCTCACCCATGCCGAATATGACAAACAACGGTGGAAACATTAAATGAACACAACTTTTGATTCCTTAACCGAACACTGGCACAGTATCGCGCCTTGGGTTATCGCGCCGCATACAGACAGCGATTACCAAAAACACATCGACTTATTAAATCAACTCATTGATTGTGTTGGCGAAAATGAACAACACCCGTTAGCGTCCTTATTAAATTTTGTCGGGATGTTGGTATCGGACTATGAAAAACAACACTTCGCCTCACCCGAAGCCACCCCTCAACAAGTCCTAACTTTTTTAATGCAGGAACATCAGCTAAAACAAAGCGATTTACCCGAAATTGGCAGTCAAGGGGTAGTTTCTGAAATTTTAAACGGCAAACGTGAGCTTAATACCCGCCAAATTAAAGCCTTGGCTGAACGGTTTGCCGTTTCTCCCGCCGTTTTTATTTAAATCCCAACCAACAACGCAATTTTAGCCACCGTTTCCCCTAATTTGATTGCAATTTCAGGCACACTGTCTAAATCTGCACCTAAGCCTTTGAAATAACCTAATGTTTTGCGGCGGCTGTTGTCGGTAGTCATGTTGATATGGTGCAAGTAGCTGTTACGGTGCAGGATGGGCAAAAATTACTCTCCAAACTGGCTTTGGCTTGTTCTTGTGTCCAAGTATTCATTGAGAAGCTCCGAAACTAATTATTAAAGTTTACTAATATTTTCAAAGCATTATAAAACTCATTAATTATTTTACCTGCTGACAAAACGCACCAAAAGCCTGCGCCGACAATTCAAAACCTTCCTTTTCTGCCAATTCCCAAGGACGCTCACAGTCTTTCGTCCGCTCACACCACGCATAACCTGCCGAACCAATACAACCGTGCGCGTCTCGGTCAGCACCGACGGCAGGTGGTTTAGGCTCTGTTTTTGACGCAGGTAATTCGTTCTGCGTCTTTGGGGCGATTAATTTTATCGCTTCCTTCACTTTCACATCGCTTGTGTCTGCCAATGTACTATGGCTTAACAACAACGCCACAACAACACCGTTTAATTTTTTCATAAAAACCACCTGTGATAAAATTTGTTTAACTTATTTTTCATCGTGTATCCTATCGTAGAAAAATCATAAAGTCAGGCAAACCTTAAGATGTGCTTTATTAAATTCAACAGCAGTGATAAAGTGACAATAGTCTATTAAAATACTTGGTATTTAAGACACGGATAACTTTTCGTTGTTTAGAAAACAGGCTTTTTTACCCTTAACTTTTGGAGAAAACCATGGCGTTTGAATTACCCGCGTTACCCTATGCAAAAGATGCTTTAGCCCCGCATATTTCAGCCGAAACGTTAGAGTTTCATTATGGCAAACATCATCAAACTTACATCACTAACTTAAATAACGTGGTTGCCGCTGATGTGCAATTACAAGGCTTGTCCTTAGAAGAAATCGTAATGAAATCCTCAGGTGGCGTATTTAACAATGCAGCCCAAGTTTGGAATCACACCTTTTATTGGAACTGCTTATCACCTAACGGTGGTGGCGAACCGACTGGCGCGTTAGCTGATGCGATTACGGCAACTTTCGGCTCATTTGCTGCTTTTCAAGAAGAGTTTACCAAATGTGCTGTCACAACGTTTGGGTCAGGTTGGGCATGGTTAGTTAAAAATGCAGACGGCAGTTTAGCCTTAGTTAGCACCAGCAATGCCGCTTGTCCTTTAACCGCAGGTCAAACCCCTTTATTAACCTGTGATGTGTGGGAACACGCTTATTACATCGACTATCGCAATGCCCGTCCTGCGTATTTAGCGGCGTTTTGGGCATTGGTCAACTGGGAATTTGCTGCAAGCAATTTTGCCGCTTAAATTCACATCGCTTAAAAATCCCCTGAAACTCCCTCCTTTCCTAAAGGAGGGCTGGGGTGGATTTAACCTCCTCCTTTCCTAAAGGAGGGCGGAGGTGGATTCCATTTTGAAGCCAATTACGGCTTTTTCTCAGCTGGCTCAAGGTCTAACTGCGGCATCGGCAATCCGCTCGGTGTCAGCGTATCGGTCACATCATCCATCGTTTCACTGCTTAATACAGGCTTTTTTTCGACAGGCGGTTCAGGCGGTGGCGCAATCACTGGCGCACTTAACACAGGCAAAGGATTTTGTTGTGGCAATACAGCTTTAGGCATAACAGGTTCATGCAAAACGGATTTAGGCGCAACAGGCAGTAATCCTTCTGGCTCATCGAGCCATTGATGAATGAGCGGTTCCACAAAATACGCACTGGCTGGAATTGCCATCAAGCCCAATAAAAAACCTATCGTTAAGCCGCGCAAAAAAAGTGTGGGACGGGGTGGTGGCGGCACGGGCGGCTCATAAGCCTCTTCAGAAACTTCAATTTTAAAATTGTTTAAGGTAATCTCTGTATAACTGACATGAACAATTTCGCCTGTTTCTATCGGTTTTAACTTTGTAAAGGTAAGCTTTTCCAAACTAGGTTTAATTACATCACCAATCTCTTTTACCGTAAACAACGATAGTCTTTGTTTTTTGGGCGGCGGGGGATTTTTCTTAAACAGAGCTTTTAAGAAATTCCATATCGCCAGTGCATAACCGCGCCAATCGCGATTTTTTAGCCACTCCCAAAGCCTTCTTAATCTTTCATTCATGGGTTTATTTGCAAAATGTTTTCACTAACAATTACTATAGCCTATCTTTAAACTCGTTTTCTTCCTCTTTTTTAAGCAAAATTACCTCATGGAATCAACTTTACCGCCCGAATTACCTGTCTTTTCTAGTTTGCCCTTGCATCCTTTATTACAAGCGGCACTCGAAAAACTTGCCTATCAACAAACAACCCCTGTCCAAGCTGCCACTATTCCACAGGTTTTAGCGGGCAAAGATTTATTAATCAGTGCCGAAACAGGCAGTGGCAAAACAGCGGCTTTTTTATTGCCTTGTTTACAACAAATTCTCACCGCGCCGCCTAAAAGACACGGTATCGAGGTGTTAATTCTTGTGCCAACTCGTGAATTAGCGCAACAAATTTTAGGACAATGTGAAAGCTTTGCCGAATTTACCCGCATTCGCAGTGGTTTGATTATTGGCAGTGAAGGCTACAAACAGCAGCAAGCCCTGTTGCGCGATGGGCCTGCGATTTTAATTGCCACGCCAGGGCGTTTAATCGA
>Ga0316608_1000961_pt1 | contig 11949 bp, 7 predicted proteins | sample MIS2016152B_MG_FD_207673 | JGI IMG/M metagenome (GOLD analysis project Ga0316608, IMG submission 207673) | Microbial mat bacterial communities from Middle Island sinkhole, Lake Huron, Michigan, United States - MIS.2016.152B | ecosystem: Environmental > Aquatic > Freshwater > Lake > Sediment... | reverse complement strand
CCCCAAACAGGTACCCAAAGTGGTCGGGGATCATTTTTATCGACGGCTTTAATCAAAAGTTCGGAGGCCGGCGAATCTTTTCCTTTGCCAACAGCCAGCATTCCGTATTCCGGGAGTCCCTCGGTTATCACAGAACGAATGAATTCACCAGTTGGGAAACCGGATTCGTGTTTTTCGAGATTATCGCGCACTTTTCCATAAGCTTCCGCTATTTGCCGAATTCGTTCCGATGCGATTCTTTTCTGCTGATGAATAGACGTTGTGGCGGCAAGTCCTTCAACATCATATTGGTTGGCATACACCAGAAAACGCACCATCGACATGGCATCGTCAGGTTCGTTTTCAATATCAGTGAGCACAAAAACACGCGGTTTTTCGACGGCAGTTGTTTCATAATTTACGAAACTCAATATGTGTATGAAGATTAAAATGATGATGCTATATTTCATCTTGTTTATATTTTGATTTTAATAAAATTTCAAATTATTCTACAACTATTTTGGTTCAAAAATGATTCTGCGGTAACTGGTGAGGTTAGGCACGCCATTATCTGCTATTTCGCAAATCACATGAAAAGTTTTTCCTGCCGAATCTGCCGGAACATCAACAGTAATTACACTTGCGTTACCATTGGTAATGGTAATATCTTTCGTATAAGTACCCGCTTCTGGCTGAACCCACCATTTGAAAGTGAGTTTATCACCATCAGGGTCAAACGATTTTGATGCATCAAGAGTAACAGTTTTTCCTTGTCTGGGTTTTTCCTTCAGGATTTCAATCCCCTTGTTTTTATTGATAACCGCGACTGGATTCCGGTTTCCTTTGCCTTCATTAGCCCAATCCATTCGAGCGGCGAAATTGTTAAAAGTTGCCGGGTAAAAATGCTCTTCATATTTTCTGCAGATGTTGAAAGCTGGTTCTTTATGGTTTGTAAATGCATTTGTAGCATTGTCTTCGCATAATCCCCATGCTGAATAACCGCCCCAGCCTGCCTGCTCTGGCTCATTCGGGTTGTTTAGTCCGTTGGGTAAAATATGCAGAAACGCGGGTGTGTCGCCTTCAACCCCGTATTTAAATTTCGGATAAACCTTGCCCAGATTTCCATGGTTCTGAATATGGGTTGCATATTCGTCCCAGTTATTTTTTCCGGTTCCGTTTTGGTATTTCCATGCACATTCATCCCAGAAAAAAAAAAGGTCTTTTTCAAACTCTCTGCGCATCCATTGATGAGAACTGATTGCAAAATCGGTACGTTGGTCGCGGTCCTGGTCGGTAATGGCATAAACTCGAAGTTTATGGAGAAATGCTTTCAACTCTTCAGGACTACGACTTTGCTGAACGCGCCAGATTGCCTGTGCCAGCGTGTTGCCACCGCCCCAAACAGTTATCCACAACGGACGTTCGTCATCTTCATCTGCCAGTTTAATAATCAGGTCGCTGCCTGGAGAATCATTGTTTTCCCCGATAAATTTAAACCCCCGATTTTTACTGCCATACATGGTCTGTTTTCGCAGGTATTCCACACCGGGCCAGTATCCGATTTTCTGTCGATTTTCATCTTTTTGAAATCCTTTTTGACCGGAACGTTTCATCAGATTGGGCAAATCTTTTTCGTAGGCATTTACCGCATCGTGAATTAAATTAATAAAATCCCGACGGGTAGAATCCAGACTCCAGCCGGTTGTAAAAATCAGGCCTTCAATTTCGAAAAGGTCGGCATGAACAAGCAGCCTGACCAGCGATTCGCTGTCATCGGTTTCCCAGGTGGAAACATCGGTTAATACCACCATACGGGGCTTTAACGGAGCTTCGTGTTTTTCGAGATTATCGCGCACTTTTCCATAAGCTTCCGCTATTTGCCGAATTCGTTCCGGTGCGATTCTTTTCTGCTGATGAATAGACGTTGTGGCGGCAAGTCCTTCAACATCATATTGGTTGGCATACACCAGAAAACGCACCATCGACATGGCATCGTCAGGTTCGTTTTCAATATCAGTGAGCACAAAAACACGTGGTTTTTCTGTGGCAGATGCAGGCGCAAAAACACTTGTAATCGCTGCTAAAATTGCCAGTTTTCGCAAAATGCTGAAAATACCAAAATAGAGTCCATTAACTTTCATACTATTCATTTTTATCTTGAGTTTTGAGTTATGTTCTTTTTCCATGCCGTATATTTGCTCAATAACTTCTCCGGTGCAGTTGTATACCAGCTATAACCATTTCGACGATTGTGACCCATTTCTGCAAATGTTTCTTTCTTAATACCATCGCGATCACAGAAATACGGTTTCTCTGTTTCCAGATCGTAGAAACGTGCCCAGAGTGTTGGAGCTGATTCATCTTTTACGACTTCCAGATCGTTTAAACCGTCATTGTTTACAAAAGAATTTAATCTGATTCCCTCTATTTTATGGGATTCGAACCATTTAATGGCGCCTTCAACAGAAGCAATTATTTCTTTGGAAGGATTATCTGATTCCATAAGCAATAACACAATACCAACCGATTCGGCTCCACTGAAAGAAGCCAGCTCGTAACTTCTGGCATTAGCAGGAGCAAGTGTAACTTCATCGTGTTGAGCACACCAAACTGTTGGTTTTCCATTCACCACAATTTGCGTTTTCAGGATACATGAAACACCTTTATCGAAGGCCTTTTGAGCTTTAACTTTTTCCTCTTTTTTCAAATTTAACGCTGAAAACACGTTATCATCCGAATAAATTTCTTTCAGAAACTGCATTGTATTCACCATGGCATTGTCGTTATAGGTAATGTGACCTGAATATGATGCAAAGCCTTTGCGAACAGGAAAAAACTGTGGCCATCCACCATTCTCGTATTGTGAAATGAAAATGTAATTGAGTCCTTTTTCAAAAGCTTGTTTGTAGTTTTCTTCTTTGGTTTGGGAATATATTTTGGCAAGAAACTTAAGTTCAGTTATTGTGGAACCATTGTCGAATGTTGCACCAATTTCTTTTTTATTATTAAGGTAATGGTTTTTTTCCGATTCGGTAAATGCGTGATGATAGGGTTTGTTTTTCTCCCAGCCACCAATCTCCTTCTGAGCAATCAATACATTTTCGGCAACCGATTTTGCTTCGGCAGAACTATACCATTCGGCCGGCATCTTAGTTGCTACATGTTGCCAACTTTTAGAACTTAAGTCGGATGGATTTTCTTGTGCATAAATAAAAGCTGTAGTAATTACACATGCAAGAATTGCAATTAGAGTTCCTGTTTTCATCGTTAATTTACTATCGTTATTTTTTAACATCTATTTAATTTACAAAACTTTGCTGTAGCAACTAATCCTAAATGCTTTTTACTACTCCCGGCTTGCTAAACATTTTCTCCGCATTGTCAAGCACCAGCACCCAGTCGTTACCGTTGTATTTCGTGCCCGGAGGGTCAAACCTTACTGTTCCTATGTTGTTAAATTCCCCAATTTTACAGGCCTCACCTGTGCGGGTATCGTACCACCAGGCATTCACCTTTTCACCCGATATCTTTCCCATTTGAATGGTGAATTCACGTCCGGTATAGGTATAGGCCATCAGATAATCTTTTCCACGAGTTACCAGAATACGATCGTATTTTTCGCCTTCGTCTCCTGAAACAACAGATTGGTCATTGACCCGTTCAAAGTATGGACGTGACAGAATCAGGTTTTTAACATGTTGCATTTGAAATGAGCCGGGGGCATCCAATGCTTCGAAAAAGGAAAATTTTGCCCCGCTTTCGGCTTTGTTTACACCTGCAATATGTACCTGCCTGACGGAATTCTGACCGTAAACATGACCACAAGAACCAGCAAAAACCGACCAATAAGCATAACGTCTTACATCAGACGCATTCCAATAAGGTTGTATGGGATCGTGAAGTCCTTGTGGCAGATCCTCGTACGATGGTTCACCATCCAAGGTAGGTTTGATGGGTGTTTTTGAGAGGTCATCCAATGCATACCGCCAATTGTCTTCACCATATTTATTTGTTGAATTGTCCTGTTGGTAGTTTCTATGACCCGATGCAAACATATTCACATCAAGCCAGGTAGAATTTTGAAACCAGTCAGACGACTGCATACGGCCAAATGGGTGAAAAGTCACAAGATGATCGGGTGCATTCTTTTTCAGCGTTGCCCCTATGGTTTTCCAGATTTCAGTTTTATCATCGGGATTTGCGCTGCCCCCGTTTACCCAAATTATATTGGGTTTATTTTTAAAATAATTGGCAAGATGGGCGGCAAATGATTCAGCTATTTGAGGAGTCAACTTATCATCTCTTTTCACCAAGTCTCTCCATGTAGGGACAATAGCCAAATAGATGCCATTCTGTGCAGCCATGTCGATTATATATTCCACATGATCCCAATAATCATACTGTATCGTATCATTTGGATCTTTACCGGGGGTGTGGGAGGGTTTTGTAAGATCGTTTGGCTCGAATGGAGCATGCCCATACACATTTTTATCAGTATAAAACTGGAAAAAGATGCACTGAATCACATTAAAACCCTTTTCTCTTCGGTTTTCAAAATATTGCTTCACCTGATCTCTGTTCAATCGTTGGAAAAGCAGCCACCCGGTATCGCCAAGCCAAAAAAAAGGTTCTCCGTTTTCGTGTTGGAGATAACGCCCGTTTTCAGAAACTTTTAGCTTTCCGTTTTCCCATGGAGCTTTTCCAAAAGTTAGATTTGCTATTGTGGCTAATGCTACCAATAAAATTATTTTTTTCATTTCTTTTTTGTTTTGATTAATAACCATTGTTATAAGGATGCAATCGATTTTGCATTATTCTAAAACAAAAGCAGATTCACATCTTTTCACATTAACTTTCTAACAGATAATTATCTAACCTTATCATTTTTCAGGTATTTATTTTTAATCATGGTTATCGAAAAATATTTTACTATTTACGCCAAGTCGTCGTGTTCCCTGTCGAATACTTGATCTTATATGCAGCTTTTTATATTCTTAGTAAAATGATAATAATAAAAATTTTACGCTTTCGTTTTCAAAATCTTTCTCTGCAATTTGATATTTTATAAGGTTGTTTAAATTAAAACTTTCTCCTTCGATAAAAATAAATTGTCCTTCAAACTTATAACTTGTACCATAACCACCCATAATCCAGGTATTACCCCAAGATTGGTCTATTTCGAAATTCATTACCCTTTGAATCTTGTTTTCTTTAATTACAGATTGGAGTTCTTTGGCAATTAATTCACCAGTTGAATATTCATCATCCTTTTGACAAGAAATTGTCATTAGAGAGACACCGATTAGAAAAATAAGAACAAATTTTTTCATATTACTTTTTTTGAAATGCATTAAGTTAATTAAAAATATTTCTATCATTTTTTTTGCTATGTACGTTTCTTGAACTTGTACTCAGAGAGAGGCTTTAACGATTTTTTCTTTGATTATGCTGAACTAAAAGCAATAACCATTATGAAAAAAAACAGATATTGAAATTTTGATTTATCAGTATCTATTAGTTTTTCATTATTCAGAATTTCTGTATCAGTAAGGTAATTGTATAATGTTTCCCATTATTCATTATGATAAAAACAGACTTTAAAATCAGAATAGGCCAGCCATTTGTTGCAAACGGCCGGCCATTCCTTCATCATATTTTTCTTGTTTGAATAAGATACAATATTCTTTATACAACCATTAAAACCCGGGATTTTGATCTGCTTCTGTCAATCCATCATTCAGTGTAATTGCATCTTCGGGTATTGGCCGTAAATTATATCTTTCAGCAGCAATTTGCGCCTCTGTTTTTCCGGCATAGTCGGTATTATATTTTGCCAGCATATACCTTAACATTCCGGTACGTCTGAGCAACTGCCATCTTCCATTAAACTCACCGAACTGTTCAAGGCTGGCTTCAACTAAATAGGCCTCAAGAGCACTTGTTTTGTCAGTTTTCCCAACTAAACGGTTAGGAAGATCAGCTCCGGCAGCGTCGATTTTATTTCCGGGCCGGTTAATTATAACCTGAACAGTGTTCGATGCATCCGTATATAATACAAGGGCTATTTGTGCTTCTGCCTTCAGGAAGTAGGTTTCGGCAAGCCTTGCAAGAACCACATCACGCATACCGGCGGTTCGGGATTGAGTTGTTCCTGCAGCGTTTTGCAAATCATCAAACTTTCGTACTACAGGCAAACGTTCGTCCTTATTGGTTACACCTTGAATCTGTCCATAAACTTGTGAGAGATAATGAGCCTGATTGTTTGTAATAGGGAACATATAAATCTTACTATCAGGTGTTAGTCCCTGAGCTGTAAGTTGAGCTTTCCAGGCATCATAGTCAGCTTGTGTAAAAGTAACATTCTCGGTATACAACCTGGGGAAATACATCCTTACTTTTTCGGCAGCCCACGTCGATTTCGTGTAATAATTGTGATAATTATTAAGCAGGAAAGGCATGACTGTCGTTTGAAGTCTATTGTCGTTAGGTGTAAAATTCATGTACACTGCATGAACCGGCAAATATCCTTGTGCTGTTTGTTTGCGCAAAATCGTAGTTCCTGTGCTACCCCCACTATAGGAAGCAAAAAGAGAATACTGACTGTTTCCATCATTTTGCGCGTTGCCTATTGCTCCTGTGGCATTGCTAAACTGTACCGAAAATATAAATTCCTGATTATTTTCTTTTGTAGGGTCCCATACATTGGCAAACGATTGTGTTATACCTCCTTTGCTGGTTATAACTTTGTCGGCATAGGTAATGGCAGTTGTGAAATCGGCATTTGCTACCAAATCCCAGCCTCGTGTTAAATACACTTTGGCCAGATAGTGGTTTGCAACATCCTGATTAACCTGCCCGGCTGCGGCTTGTGATGCTGTTTTCAAATTTGGTAAAACAGTTTCCATTTCAGAAATTATAAACTGATATGATTCTTGCAGAGTTGAACGAGGGACATTCAATCTAACTACATCGGTATATTCAGTATTGATAACTATACCACCCATTTGCTCCAGCAACAAAAAATGGTAAAAAGCTCTTAGAAATCTCAACTCTGCCTCTGTTACTGTTTTATCAGCTTCGGTCAATGGGGGAAGATCAATAAAGTGAAGTCCGGCATTTGCATATTGTATACCTACGTAACACCTTTTGTATAAATCCATTACCGCACTGGCATTTGCTTCAAAATTGTAATCAGCATAATTTGAATTAACGCCATAGCCCTTTAAATACAGGTCTGTACCGTCCAACTCCAAAATAGGCGTTCCTTTGTAAAGCTCTCGTAGTTGAGCATACGTCGCAGTTTTAAGCGTGTTATAGCCCGACACAGTGCTATAAAAAACTTCATTTCCAATTCCTCCCTTATTCTCTTCTTCCAAAAAATCGGAACAACCGATAAAACTAAAAAAGGAGAAAATTATGATTGTATATACTATCGATTTTTTCATTTTAACAAATTTTTAAGATTAAAACTCTACATTAACACCAAACTGGTAAGTAATTGATGAAGGCCCATTACCATTTACAGCCGTTGTAGTAGTATACTCAGGATCCCATCCAACATAATCGCTAAATACAAAAGGATCAAGCACATTTACATAAACCCTGAGCCTACTTATACCCACTTTTGAAAGCAATGCCTTGTTAAGCGTATACCCCAATGAGATATTTTTTATTTTAACAAAAGATACTTCCCTATAATTCATAGCCTCAGCTGAATAGTAAGGTCCGTCAAAACCAGAATAAGCGGGGTATTTTGCATCAACATTTTCTTCGGCAGCTGGTACAAAACTGATACCTGTAATATTTCCGTCTACATCCCTGATTGGATTTTCCCAATCAGGTCTTGGCGCACCCTGAGGGTAGTAAAAATCCTCCGGATCAGCCCAAATCATTTGACTTCTTGAACCTCTGCTTATGCCATTAGCAGCAAACTGATCTCTGACAAACCTGCCATAATTTGCAATAAGGCTTAAATTAAAGTCAAAGTTTTTGCACTCCATCGACGTTATAAAACCGCCAATCCATTTTGGATCGGGATTACCAAGTATAACTTTGTCATCCGCAGTAATTGCCCCATCACCATTTGAGTCAGTAACTTTAGGATGTCCGGGATTTGGGTTGTAATTTGAGAATAATTTATTACCTGCGGCCGCTGTTGCCTCTGGGGTTGAAAATAAGCCATTAAATTTATAGTCGTATATCACATTTATGTTCTCTCCTATAAACCTCTTTTCACCCACTACATCCTCTTTGCGTCCGTAAAGCGAAACAATTTCATTATTGTTTTTGGCATAATTAAAGCTGGTACTCCATCTAAAATCTTCGGTTTGAATATTCACTGTACTCAATGATAACTCTATACCCCGGTTTCTTACAGATCCAATATTATCATCCATCTCGGTTACACCTGATTCTACAGCCAGCTTTCTTTTCATTAACAAACCATCAGAAAGCCGGTCGTAAAGTTCTACGGTACCACTTATTCTTCCTTTAAAAAATCCAAAATCTAATCCAAGATTACTTTCTTTAGTTTTCTCCCAAGTTAATGCAGGATTTACCGGATTACCGGGAGCGAACCCACTAACAGCAGTAGCACCATAATTGTAATAAAGCATACTACCGTGTCGAGGACCATTAAAAGTTGCAAAAGCAGATACATTGTTATTACCTGATTGTCCGTAGCTATATCTAAGTTTTAAATTAGACAAAAAGTCGGCTTTGATCTCCTCCGATATTCTCCATGCAGCTGCAAAAGAAGGGAATATTGCCCATTTATCAGCCAGTTTTGAAGAGCCATCGTAACGCATTGAAGCTGTTAAATAATATTTCCCCTTATAATCGTAATTTAAACGGCCTAAGTAAGAAGTCATCATTACTTCAGAATATCCTGTTTTACTATCACCAGGCACCAAAGTTCCGGAAAATAAGTTATACCATTGTGAATCATAAGGTAACGATTCTGTTTTTGCCTGTAATGTTTCTACTCTGGAAGAAAAGATACTGTAAACACCCGTTGCCTTAAAATTATGCCCGTTAATGCTCTTAGTATAATCAATGCTGTTATCCCAGGTATAATCAAACATTTCAGAGTTTTCAGAATATCCGGTACGATCTAACAGCGTAGTTGCCAGCTCTGAGTATTTACCAATTCTATTTCTTTGGAATCTTGGTTGCAGGTTTGTTTTGATATCCAAACCGGAAATTGGCGAAAACTGAAGGTAAAACGATGCTAAAACATCATACCTTCTGCGATTGTCATCTCCGGTTTCAATTTCCCATATAGGATTTCTATTTCCGGTGAAGTTGGCCCCTACACCACCCATATTTTCAACCAAACCTGGTTGAATAAGTAAATTACCTTTGTCGTCATATATTTTAAAAAGAGGTGGCATACGGAATGTAAATGTATATGCATCAGCATCACCAGCTTCTATTTCAGTCCGGCTAAAATTAGTGTTTGCACCAAACATCCATTTTTCGGATATTTTATAATTAAGACTAAGTTTCAGATTGTAACGTTGAAGGTTTTCTTTGATATAAATACCGTCTTCATCCTGAAATCCTATACCGGCATTATAACCCATTTTACCGGTATTGCCAGCAATATTAAGATAATGATTTTGCTGCATACCATTTTGAGTGAGAGCGTCAAGCCAATCGGTTTCATCTAATTCATAAGCCCTGCGGGCTGCTTCCGGATTCTGCATATAGACACCTGTAGGAACCATTTTCCAGTCAGCCATTCCATTATCTCCGGCTCCCTTGGCATATTGCAAATATGCATGTGAACGGTAATCAAAAAAGTCCCGGCTGGTGTATTGTTTTGGTAAGCGGGCAGGGGTTTTTACTCCATAAGATCCGTTGTAGGATACAACAGTATTATCTTTATAACTTACCGATTGGCCAGTTTTGGTTGTAACCATTACAACACCATTTGAACCTCTCGAACCATAAATAGCTGTTGAAGAAGCATCTTTTAAAATATCGATTTTAACAATATCCTGTGGATTAAGGAAACTAATATCATTTGTCACAATTCCGTCAACCACATAAAGTGGAGGACTTCCTCCTGCATTGAAAGTATTCAGACCGCGCACCTGAATATTATAATCGGCACCTGGTCTGGATGACGATTGGGTAATGTTTACACCAGCAACAGATCCCTGCATTGATTGCAAGACCCCGGTAGTTCCTCTTCCGGTTATTGCTTTGGAGTCAACTGAGCCAACCGAACCTGTTAGGTCACCTCGTCTTGCAGTTCCATACCCAATGACTACAACTTCATCAATTTCAAGTAAACTACTTGTTAATTCAATACTAACATTGGTTTGTCCGTTTATTGCCACCTCTTTCTTCGTCATACCAACAAAAGAGAATATAAGTATGTCCTTTTGGATGTTTTCAACATCGATGGAATAAGATCCATCATTACCTGTAATGGTTCCCATGGTTGTTCCTTTAACAACCACACTAACGCCAGGAATTGGCGATTTTGACTCATCAACTACCACACCGGTGACTTTTTGAGCGAGCAATTGAGCACTCGCGAAAATTACCATTAGTGATAAAAGAAAAGCCATTTTTAATGAGCTTTGAATCATTTTCATCATAATAATTAGTTTTAAGGTTAAAGTATAGAGTTAATTAATTCTTGCTGTATTCAAGCGATGCAAGTATGAATGGCCCGACTCCTTTTGGATCGTTATCTCTAATTGGTTCTTTAATGTAATATTCATACGAACCATCCCTGTATGGATCCCCGCCTAATCCAGCAACCGAGCAGCATTTTGTAAGGCTGATGGTCCCGTCGGCATTGTACCTAATTAAATTTTCAATGATGCCCAAATAGGCATTTTTTGCAACTTGCTTATAATCGTCGCTTATATATCCTTTTCTGACGGCTTTCAGTAATGAATAGGTAAACATAGATGAAGCAGTAGCTTCAAGGTAGTTCCCTTCGCGAGAGCCCTGGTCCAGCACCTGATACCACAGACCGGTTTCTTTGTCCTGGTATTTTTTAATTCCTGAAGCAACCTGGTTTAGAATATCAACGATTGACTGGTGGCCAGCATGGTTTTCAGGAATGAAATCAAGTACATCAACCAAAGCCATAGCATACCAACCCATTGCACGCCCCCAATAGTTAGGCGAGCATCCAGTAATCGAATCGGCCCAGGATTGCTCACGGCTTTCGTCCCAGCCGTGATAGTTTAGTCCCATTTCAGAATTATACGTGTATTTGTGAACCAACTGAAATTGTTTCACCACATCGTCGAAAATCTCGGGTTGATTCGTTTCTTTGGCATACTGCGCATAAAACGGGGCACCCATGTACAAACCATCGAGCCACATCTGATGCGGATAGCGCTTTTTGTGCCAGAAACCACCTTCCGAAGTACGTGGATGGGATTTTAACTGATCGCGCAATAAATTGATGGCTTTCAGATAGCGTTCATCCTTTGTATGCTTGTACAAATCAAAAAGGAATTTTCCTGAATTAACTGCATCAATATTATAGTCTTCAACTTTGTAGGCAGAAAGATATCCTGCAGAATCTATAAACTTATCGGCGTATTTTTGGGCGTAATTGAAATAAACTTCATTCCCGTTTTGCTGCCAAAGTTTGATCATTGAGAAGGCAATGAGTCCTTGAGTGTAATTCCAGACTGGTCGCGGATTAAAATCAACAGTCCAGGGATCGGGAAATTGTTTTATTTCAGAATCAGCCATTTTCATGGCAAAATCATTACCCGAAACAGTTACTTTTCGCGATGAGCTGACGCAGGATTGCAGCAGGAATAAAATCAATATCACTTTTGTCACAAGTAGTTTCATAAAATTCATTTTAATCGGTTAGGAGCATTTTATGTAATTTTTGTTATAATCACTTTAAAAGTTCAAGTACACTTTTACAAATTCCTGAACCAGTAAGACCTTAATATTCAAATATTTCCATCGGTTTTGCATTAA
>Ga0316608_1000960_pt1 | contig 11958 bp, 8 predicted proteins | sample MIS2016152B_MG_FD_207673 | JGI IMG/M metagenome (GOLD analysis project Ga0316608, IMG submission 207673) | Microbial mat bacterial communities from Middle Island sinkhole, Lake Huron, Michigan, United States - MIS.2016.152B | ecosystem: Environmental > Aquatic > Freshwater > Lake > Sediment... | reverse complement strand
GGATTTGTCAATGTCAGTTTCATCCGCATTTTTCGCTGGTTTAGAATTCTCCGACTCATCCGCTTTCTGGAATTGAAAAACTCTGTTTTCCGCATCAGCACCGAAGATGGCGTGATTTTTTCTCGGATATTGTTTACCTTATTGGCAATAATCTTTGTTTATTCTGGTTTAATTTATCAAGTCGAACATCCGGCAAATCCTGAAGGTTTTGGCACTTTTTTGGATGCCGTTTATTTCTCCGTTGTCACGATGACTACGGTGGGATTTGGCGATGTGATTCCGATTTCGGAAGCGGGCCGCTTTTTGACTATTTTGATGATTGTTACCGGAATTGCTCTCATTCCCTGGCAGTTGGGAGATTTAATTAAGCAATTAGTTAAAAGTGCAAATCAGGTAGAAACTGTTTGTAAAGGTTGCGGTTGGTCTGTACACGATGCTAATGCTAGATTCTGCAAAATGTGCGGCACTCACTTAGATATTGGTAAGGGGTAATTGGGAATTGGGAATTGGGAATTGGGCACCTGTGCTGAGCCCTTCGACTCCGCTCAGGGGCCACGTAGCCGAAGTATTGGGAATTGGGCCGAAAAGCATTGGTAGTTACTCACAAATAACAAATAACAAATAACAACTGACTTCTTTAAGCTAAAGGCAACAAAATTTCAAATTCGGTATTCTGGCCAGGTTGCGATCGCACATTCAGTTTGCCGCCGTGCTTTTCTGTGACAATTTGATTGCAGATAGCCAGCCCCATACCCGTCCCTTTACCTGCTGGTTTAGTGGTAAAAAAGGTATCAAATATCCGCTCCTGAATTTCTGGGGAAATGCCGGGCCCGTTATCGGCAATGCAAATTGCTGCCCAATTGCGTTCCTCGGCTTGTAGCACTTTAGTGGTAATTTCTATTTTGGGCTGCCAAGGCGGGCACTGCGTCTCTATTTCTCGATCGGCTGCGTACTCTGTCAGGGAGTCTAGAGCATTGACTAACAAATTCAAAAATACCTGACTCAACTGACCAGAGTAGCAGCTAACTAGAGGCAGTTCGCCGTAATTTTTTACCACTTCTATGCCGTCTTTGAAGCGATTTTTCAGAATTAACAGCGTACTGTTAACGCATTCGTGAATGTCTTTCTTCACTGGCTTAGTCTCGTCCATGTGAGAAAAATTGAGCAGCCCGTTAGCAATTTTTAGCAATTGCTCTCCTCCAAACCTCATCCCTTCTAAAGTTGCCAGCAACTCTTCTTTTAACAAGTCAAATTCAATCTCTTCTTTTATGTGAGTAATTCGGGGAGACTGTTCGGGCAATTCTTCTTCGTAAGCGGACATGAGCTCGAGCAAATTGTCAAAATAGGACAGCATAAAATTTAAATTTCCCCAGATATAGTTAAGGGGATTTCTAATTTCGTGAGCTACCTCTGCGACAATCCTACCCAAACTAGCCATTTTTTCTGTTTGGATGAGTTGTGATTTGGTTTCCTTTTGGAGCAACTTATTTGTTATTTGGTGAATTCTGGACTGAGCGACCATTAATAGGTGTACATCTAGCAGCCTGTAAGTCTGATCTTCTGTTTGCACTACTATGGGATCGTAAACTAATTCTGCTGACCTGTCAAGCGATTCCTGGGCAGCTTCTACGATTAATTTACTACTTTGCAGCAGCAGTATATCTTTCTTTGAAAACTGATATAACACCTCTATTGGTCGTTTAAAAAACATTTCTAACCCGTAGCGGCAGTTGACTTTTTCAAAAAATAGCCGTCGGGAAATCATGCCGACAAACTTGCCCTGACGAGTCAAAATGACGCCGGGAAGCATGGGGTTTTTTTCAAAAGTCAGGGCCACTTCTTTTGCTTGTTGAGTTAATTCTATTTGGCAGTTGTAAAGTGGCAGGTCTTGGAGAGTTGATTTTAAGGAGAGGTTCCAAGTACAAGTCTCTGGCATATGCAACACTGATAACTCCAAGCTAGCACGCAAATTAAACATAGATGGAACCTCTATTAAATGTTGTTTGATCGCTCAAAAAAATGCGAGTTATTTGTGATTTGTGATTTGCTATTTGTGATTTGTGATTTGTTGGTTGTTATTGCCAATAACTAATAACCAATAACCATTACCCGTTACCCATTACCCATTACCCATTACCCACTACCCACTATTAAATAGTGTAGACTTCCTCAAGGTGAATCTGTCTGTTAAGCAAGTTACAATAGCGCCAGAACCGAAAACCCGATCGCCCTGGTTATTGTCCATTAAAAAAAAATATAAATCAATGTTAATGGATAAAACCTATTGTGCAAGTTAAAGATGTTTCTCATCTACTTTTTAACATAAAATACCCTGCGATCGCCTATTTTCCTGAAATCATCAAAATTTATCAACTATCTATTGTGATCTGGTATACCATTTCTGCGGTACTGGCAAGGAATCGGATCACACATCGCAGAAAGTCTTGCGATTAATCAACCTCCGGCCAGAGGCGTTCTAGCTGATACCGCCAAGCTGCAAGAGTCTGTTCGCGAGACTCTCGCCCAAGTTCCATTTCGCCCATCAATCCCTCTGCGTAAAAACGGTCTAAAGTCTGAAGGGTAGTTTCCACGGATTGTCCCTGCATCTTGGCCGCTTTGATGATTTGACGAATGCGGGTTTCGATCAAGTCGCCGAAAAAGTCGGACAAACCTCGCTGCTGTAAAGCCAGCAGTCTGGCGACGGCGGCCGCAAAATCTGCGGTGGCGAGGGTGGCAAAATTATGTTGAAATACACCCCACAAGAGGTTTTGATGTATGGCGTAGCGAGTTTCCAGGGTGGTGTCAAAGTTAGCTTCTAGCAGTTGGTCTAAAAATGGTTGAGCTTCTAGGACATCGGCGATGGGTAGCAAAATTCGCAGCCAACTGCTGTCTTCTGAAAGGAGGACTAACAGCCGAAATTTGGGGGTTTCTACTTCCCAAGAAGTGGCAGCGGGCGTCTCAACACTTTCGCCAAATAAGTCTTTGAGTGTATTGGTAATTTCTGCGGGAGTCATAATGATTTTAGATTTTAGATTTTAGATTTTAGATTAGTCACCAGTCATTAGTCAGCAGCGCGGGATCAGATCTCAAATTGATAGTCCTGGACCCATTGTCATGGTGTTGCAAAGGCTTGAGATTCTTCGTTTCACTCAGAATGACAGAATTACGTTATTAGTGCGTCCAGGACTGGATTTAGGGTAGCCAGCGGGGGTGATAGCCTGCAAAGGGTAGTTCTTCTGGCTGCACTTTTGGTTGAGAACCGTCTGCGGGTATTTCTACTAAGGGTAGCAGCCAAAGGCGACTGCTGGCGATCGACTGTCCGCTGTCATTGCGGGGAGTGGCTGCTGTTGAGGGTTTGGCTGATGTGACTGATTGGTCGAAAATTAATGCTAGTCCGTCGGGAGATAAACTGATTTGGGTATCTAATTGGTTGGGCAAAATCAGCAGCGGTTTGATGGTTCCTACTAAACGAGTGCCCTCTTTTTTGAGGTCGATGGTGGCGATAAAAGGCTGTTCTTTGTAGCTTTCTGTTTTGAGGCGTTCGGCTAACAAGCAGTAGAGACGCCGGAATTGGTTGTCTTTGTCTTTGCGGGGATCGAAATAGACGGAGATAATGCTGCCGGGAATTCGCAATATTTCCTGTTCTACGCCTTGGTTATCTAAGATGAAAAGCGATCGGGTAAAATCGCCATTATATTTAACATAAGCTGCGGCGGAGTTGTCGCGGGCCATGCCTAATACTTGTTCGTATTTTGGCAATAATTCTACGGGATCTGCTTCCGGTTGTAGGGGGACGATCGCTAATCCTTGTTTTTGAGATATTACCATCGATTTGCTGTCGGGCCGAATCATAAAATCCCCGCCTTGTTGATTTTCCAATCGTCGGGGCGGCATTTTTTCGTCAATAATCCAAGGACTAAAATCTCCGGGATTGCGGCGGTTTACGCGCTGAATAACGATGGTTTTGCCGTCGGCTGAGAGGTCGAATTTGAGATTTTGGTAATCTTTGGCATCTAATAGTTTGTCGATTCTACCTGCTGGCTGTGGCGGCTGGGATTCTGTTCCGGGAGATTGGGGATTGATGCCGGTGGTGACTGTGAATAGTTCTTGGGTTAGGGTGCCGCCTGCTTGGGCTTGCGATCGATCTGTTGCTGAGAATAAGAGGCGATCGCTATTAGGATAGGCTTTAAAATCGGTGACAACTAAATCTTTGGGAGTCAGCGGTATTGGTTTCGAGTCGCTGCTTGAGAGATTAACTAACATTAATCTGCTTTCTGTTTCGCCTGTGACGCCGATGTAAGCAAAAGCGCGATCGCGACTGCGAAATGAACCGCTAAACGGTTGAATTAGGGTTCCTTTATTTTGGTTGTTTTCTCCGAAATACTTGTCAGTTGCTCCTGCGAGTTTTAAGGTGTAGGTAACGCCGTAGGGTGCTGGGTTGTTGAGTGTGTAAGCCATGCGCCTTCCAGCCCAACTAAATTTGCCGGGGAGAGGCGGTTCTATTTTTAAGTTTTCCTCGACGCTGGAGTGATTCATCGGGCGAAAGAAGGTGAGGATAAATCCCGTATCTTCCGCGCCAATTTGTTTATTTTGCCAGGTAAATTCTCGCACTCGCGGTGCTGTGCGATCGCCCGACAGCAGCAACAGTCCAATTAATACGCTCAGCACTAGCATCAGGATTATTGCCATGCGGTCGATCGGCTGTTTGAATTGCCCTACAGTCAAGGATGAAAGATTAATTTTTTGCTTAAAAATACTCACTAATCTGTCTCTCCTCTTTCTGAACAGAATTTATTCCAAACTTGAAAAATTATGAACTCTCTCCTGTTTGTTGACTAAAAGAGTTTACCAGGTTCCCAATCGATTGGTAACAGGCGATCGATCGGTAGAGTATGACCAAAATGAAATCTACAAAAAAGTAGAATTCCTAGCACTCCTAAAAACAATGCTGTCAACTTAATATCCTGCCAAAAACAGAATAGGCCTTCTTTCCAAAGACCGTAGCTAATTACTAAATAAGTAGGAATGTCGCCGACAGCTACAGCAAGCACAGCACCTAAATTACCCATGAAATGATATCCGACCGGTATGCCAATACTGATACTCAAGAAAGTCACAAAATTGCCCATAGCTCCGTACTGAGATTTGCCGATGGCTAACAGACAAGAACTCATCAGATTGTGGAGGGTAGTGTGCCAAATTCCTAAAGCCAAAATTGGCAGCATCCAAGATGCGGCCGCATACTCTTCTCTGTACAGTGTTAAAATTAGCCGATCTCCAAAACTCACAAAAATTGCTAAACCTATTGCTAAGGGGATCAGAATTAGCTTGCGGTTTTTGATAATCTTGGCGCGCAATTCCTCGCGCGGCAAGTCGGCTAGCATGGAAATAGAGGGAAAAATCACCCTGCCACCAAGGGCGATGATGACTTGGCGCGGCATATCGCCGAGGGTGAAAGCGATGCCATAAATGCCCAACATTGTCAAAGAAAATATTTTTCCTAGAACTAGGCGATCGGCTTGAGAACACAGAAAAAATAAAAGTGTAGACAAAAATATCCATTTCCCATAAGAAAATATTTCTTTAACTGCTTCTCGATCCCAAGCGAAGCGGTTTGATTTGCCGCGCATCAAAAGATGGCTCCAGATTAACTCGGTTACAGATCCCGCAAAGCCCCCTGCAACGATCGCCAAGATGCTGCGATCGAACCAGGCCCAGACAATCATCACCGTAGTAGAAACAATCTGTAGGCCAAACTCAAAAATTACTACTTGCTTGACTGCCATTTTGCGGTTTAGGCTGGATATGGCAGTGGAGTAGAATCCTCCTATCAGGGTGTTGATACTGATCGCTGGAATCAACCACAGGAGACGGGGTTCTTGATAGAAAGTAGCAACAGGCCAGGTAATTAACATTAAACACAACCAAACAAAAAAGCTGCGAATAACTTGCATTGTCCAAACGGTGTTGAGAAATTCCGGCTCTTCTCCACGCTTGTTCTGGATGATACTTGGCCCCAAACCTATATCTGAAAATAGGTGGACACCTATGATGAAAACATAGGCGAGACCCATAAGGCCAAATAGCTCTGGCAAAAGCAGGCGTGTCAGAATTAGGTTACTGCCAAATCGGATAATTTGACTGCCTCCATAGCTGATAATCGTCCAGAATGCGCCTTTGATAGCTAGTTTTTTTTCGGATGACATAAACTCTAAACTTATCTTCTAATTATGAGTCTAGTTGCTAAATTTGCTATTGGCAACTGCTACAGAATTCTGCTGCCAATGTTTTAGCTAACTGTACCCGCTATCAATAATCATAAGGGTTTTTGGGTTCAGGAATTGGTTTGAGGGAAGAAGCCTGAATTGTCAATTTTCGCTTTCCTTGCAGTTCTGCTGTGATCGTTTCTCCTTCGATTTCCAGCCAACTGTCTGGGGGAAAGGCGGCGCGGGTTTGATTGGGCGGCAGTTTAACTGGCAACCCTACTGGATAGGCATCTGCGGCACAGCAGGTAATGATAAAACGCCCGATCCACAGATATTGTTCTGCTACCTTCGGCGGGTGAATTACAAATCCTTGAACCTTGACTTTTTGACCGATGTATGTATCTGGTTCTGGATTGAAATTTAACAGGCGCACCCACTCGACGAGCGATCGCATTTCCGGTTTTGTCATATTCCGAAATTCTTGGGGTTGCAGTCTGGTGATTGGCAGGGATTCGGTAAGGCCTCGTTCCAATGCTGTCTGGCTGGTAAATGTACGCGGTGTTGTGGTTAAACCGATTAAGGCGACGCTCAACATTAAGGTACTGCCGAAACTGGGGGGAAATAAAGTAATGTGTTCAACTGCTGCTATTTTGGGAGAGTTGATTGTCGGTGATGTCCGGGATTTCTGTTTGGCGCGATCGAGCTTTATGAGTTCCCAAGTTTTCAAGCCGCCAATAATTATTAAGCCGATTCCTCCCGCTACAGTCAAGCCAAAGTAATTGGGGTGAATCAGAATGCTTAATTTGCCGGTGATCCAATATTTGAGGAGCAATATTCCCCAGGCTAAGATAGCTATGGCATCCAGCCAAGGGCCGAGTTTTTTAAGAGTCACCATGTTGGATTTTAGATTTTAGATTTTGGATTTTAGATTGAGGAATTGAAGATTGAATGATTTATAAATTTAGTAATTTGGAATTTGGAATTTGTTATTTATTTGCCAATCTCCTAACCTAGATATAAATTCACAGCGAGAGTCATTAAAAAGGTTAACTGAGCCGCCAGTACCATTAAGTAAATTATGGCTCTCCCTCGAAAAATTGAGAGCATTAAACCGATGCCTTTGAGGTCAATCATCGGGCCGAAAACGAGAAATGCTAACAGCGAACCGCTGGTAAATGTGGCAGCAAAAGATAGGGCAAAAAAGGCATCTACCGTAGAACAAATCGACACGACTGCTGCTAATAGCAGCATGGCGAGAATTGAAGAAACGGGGCCTTGACCGAGGTTGAGAATGAGTTCGCGGGGGACGCCAACTTGAATGATGGCGGCGATCGCACTACCAATGACTAACACACCTCCCAATTCCCGCAACTCCTGTACCATACTATCTAAAAGCAGGCGCAGGCGCTCTTTAGAAACGCGGTGGAACATGGAGGAAGGTTTCGAGGTTTTTTCAGTTTTGCCTGTTTGTAAGGGCTTCCAGTCGTCTTGTAGCAGAGATTCGATCAGCACCGGGCCCCCCGGCATACCGAGCATAAATGTCCCCGACTGCAACAGCGACGGAGTTTTGGCCCCGATTAGTTCTGTTTCGGAGAACTCAGGTTTTGGTAGGGGAATCGCGCGGGCTACAGAGGGTTGTAGCAGAGGCCGCAAGTCTTTCTGGGTGCTGAACACCCAGCCGATGATTGTGGCTGTGACTAGGGAAAATACCACCCGTAAAACTACGATTTCTGGCTGATCCCGAAATGCAGTCCAAGTCGCCCAAATCACGATCGGATTGATTGTCGGTGCCGCGAGTAAAAAGCCGATCGCCACCGGTGCGGGTACTCCCTGCATCAGCAACCTGCGGGCCACAGGCACGTTTCCGCACTCGCACACGGGAAACAAAAACCCGACCAAACTACCGGCTAAAGCCCCCAGCAGTGGGTTTCGCGGGATGCGGGCTATGAGTTTACGCTCGTCTACAAACCCCAGCAGCAAGCCGGAAAATAAAACTCCCAGCAGCAGAAAAGGTATTGCTTCTACTAACAAGCTGAGAAACAGAGTGAAAGCATTATTTAACTGATTTGTCAGGGCGGGTTGCATCCATCACCTACTCATAAATTGCTATCTTGGGCATACCCCTGTCAATCATAGTCGATCGCAGCGCTAAGTTAAGATTAAGTTAAAAATCCGTCGCTGTTTTTTTCTAGATTGAATTAAGGAATTGTGTAAACAATACCGGAGCAATACTAATTGCAATTAGTGTTAACAATAGGTTAACACTTTAAATTCAGGTTAACTCGCAGCTAAATTCTGGAACTAATCGTTAATACCCCAAAGTCAAGATACAATAAAGTCAGGCCTAATTGCCGGGGCGCGTCTATCTTGCTTATACTCTATATTGCTTATACTCTGATAAATATAACCTCAAGCTTCGTGCTGATGAATTTATGTTGAATACGTCCTCCATAAAAAAACAAGTCCCGCCTATATACGAGGATTCTATAGCAGAGTTCCGTTTGGACTCAACTCTCCAAGAATTGTCGCTTTACGATTTTCACGTAGAAGCTACAGATTTGGGAAGCAAAGTTTCTCAGATGTTGGCAGCTAATCCCTTGATCCCTGGTGTGATTTTGACTTTGGAGGGTCAATTTGTCGGCATGATTTCCCGGCGGAGATTTTTAGAATTTATCAGTCGTCCCTTTGGACGAGAATTATTTTTAGAGCGACCTGTGAGGGCTTTGTACCACTTTGCCCAAACAGAAACTTTTATTTTTTCCAGCAATACTTTAATAGTGGATGCAGCCAAAAACTCGCTGCTGCGATCGAAAGAAATACTTTACGAGCCGATTGTAGTTCAATTATCGCCTCAAACTTATCGTTTGCTGGACGCCCACGAACTCCTAGTAGCCCAATCCAATATTCACGAACTAGCGACAAAATTACTCCGGCAACAAACTCAATCCCAACTCATTCAAACCGAAAAACTAGCCAGTTTAGGGCAAATGGTCGCGGGAGTAGCCCACGAAATTAGAAATCCCGTCACCTGCATCAGCGGAAATCTCGGCTTTGTATCTAACTACGCCAAAGACATCATGGATTTGTTGTCCACTTACGAAAAAATTGTCGGTGACAACGCACAAATTGACGAACTCAAAGAACAGATAGAATTTGATTTTTTGCAAGAAGATTGGGCGGAAATCCTGAAAAGCATGAAAGTTTCAGCAGAGAGGCTGACCGAGCTCGTTACTAGCCTCCACACCTTCTCTCACATGGACGAAACCCACCTGAAAGAAGCTAACATTCACGATTGTATTGACAGCACGCTGCTAATTATGAAAAACCGTCTCAAGCACGGGATTAAAGTAGTTAAAAACTACGGGGATTTGCCTTTGGTCAAGTGCTACTCTGGTCAGTTGAGCCAGGTATTTATGAATATCATCAGCAATGCGATCGACGCTTTGGAAGAAATCCAAGGAAAAACAGGTTTTGTGCCTGCGATTACGATTGAGACTGAGGTGATAGACTGTTCTGAGGGAGACCACATGAGTGAGGAATTAATTCAAAATTATGTGAGGGGCGATCGGGAAAATTCACAACAGCTATCTTTAGTCAGTCAAAACGGCGAAGTCAGCCCAGAAATAGCGGAAAAAAGTCAAAATCATGGTTGGATAGCGATGAGAATTGCAGATAACGGGCCTGGTATTCCGCCAGAAGTTCAGCGGCGAATTTTCGATACATTTTTTACCACGAAACCAGCGGGAAAAGGTACGGGCTTGGGATTGGCAATTACTCACCAAATTGTTACGGAAAAGCACAAAGGCAAGTTGAATTTGCATTCTACGCCCGGTACTGGTACGGAGTTTGAGATTTTGTTGCCGTTGATTTGAATGCAGAAGGGCACGACAGGGATTGGGACAGGGATACAGGGATTTAGGTAAGGTGCGCAATGCGCACCCTACTATTTAAGCTCTTAGCTGTACTGGCATCACCAAGAATGTAGCATTGACTCCGCCCAAAGGTTGGAAAATTACGGGGGCCAAAGCACCATTTAATTGCAGTTGAATTTCTGGGGATTGAGCCGTTTTTAAGATATCAATCAGATATTTCACGTTGAAGGCAATATCTATACTTTCTCCCGAAATTTGTGCCGGTAGTGACTCTTTACCACTGCCGACATCTTGAGCATCTACAGACAAAGTGATTTCCTGATTCACGGCATTGATGCTGCATTTGAGAATATTATTTTTTTGGTCTGCAAAAACAGCTATTCTTTCTACTGCTGATAAGAACGATCGCCGATCCATTGTAATTTGCCTCTCAAAGGATGGCGGGATCAACTGCCGATATGCTGGATATTGCCCTTCCAAGGTGCGGGTTGTCAGTCGCTGGTCTGCCCATTCAAACACAACTTGACCCTGGTCGAAATGCAGGGTGACAGGTTCAGTCCACTGCTGCATTACTAACATTCTTTCTACTTCCCGCAAGGCCTTAGCTGGCACTGTTACTTCAAATTCTTCTTCTGTTTCTTCCCCTTCGGCTTTTTCATTGGCAGTTTGAACTAATGCTAATCTGTGGCCGTCTGTCGCTGCAAATTCTAGACAATCTTGTAATACCTTTAAATGCACGCCTGCAAGTACCTGTTTTGCTTCGTCGGGGCTAGTAGCAAATAAAGTTCCTTTGAGCCCTTCTATTAAGGCTTCTGGGGGCAAATTGAGGATTTTTCCCTGGTTCCCAATTGCGGGTAATTCTGGGAATTCTTCTGAACTCATGCCTCTAACTTGGTAGCTGCCAGAACTGCAAGCGAGATATGCTATATACGCCGTGCCATCGTCTCCTGCTTCGTCTTCTAAAGTAATCTCTCCATCTGGGAGTCTCGAAACAATATCGTTGAGCAATTTAGCGGGTATGGTGAAACTGCCACCTCCCGTCACTTCTGCTGCAAAGCTGGTACGAATGCCCAAACTTAGATCGAAAGCTGTCAAGTTAACCCGCTGATTTTCCTCATCCGCTACTAAGAGAACGTTGGCTAGTATGGGATGTGTCGGGCGTGAGGGAACGGCCCGACTTACCAACGAGAGGTTGGCGTTGAGGTCACTTTGGGTGCAAACCAATTTCATGAGAGGAAGGTGAATTAACCGGATTTGAGATAGAAACAAATCCTATCACAGAAAGTCGGTGGGGAATCCCCAGGATTTTTAGCTTCGGGCTGGGGGTTGCTTTTCTGGAGGTGCGCGGTGGAAGATGCTTTTACTTTTTTGAGCTAATTTTCTGGGCGATCGCACTGTACAAACTGTGGAAAATAAATTCAAATGCTGATCGGGTATAGTTTTTGTTGATTTATGCCTGTGGAAAACTTGTGGAAAACTTGGTATAGTCGATCGCCCAACTCTCGATCGTCAAAAACTTTTTGCAGCGAGAGATTAATGTTTTCCACAAAATCAGGGTTATTTGTCCACAGGTTTTTCCACAGCTAATATCAAATCCGGTGGCATCGGAATTGAGATTACCCACAGTCAGGAGACGGCAATGCCGTTTCCCTACAGTCAGGAGACGGCACTGCCGTTTCCCTTTAACTTTTGCGGCTGATCACATTAGTAGTAAGGTGCGCACTGCGCACCCTACAAGTAGAGTCTGTCCGTAGTTTCCCTTTAACTTTTGCGGCTGATCACATTAGTAGTAAGGTGCGCACTGCGCACCCTACAAGTAGAGTCTGTCCGTAGTTTCCCTTTAACTTTTGCGGCTGATCACATTAGTAGTAAGGTGCGCA
>Ga0316608_1000959_pt1 | contig 11967 bp, 7 predicted proteins | sample MIS2016152B_MG_FD_207673 | JGI IMG/M metagenome (GOLD analysis project Ga0316608, IMG submission 207673) | Microbial mat bacterial communities from Middle Island sinkhole, Lake Huron, Michigan, United States - MIS.2016.152B | ecosystem: Environmental > Aquatic > Freshwater > Lake > Sediment... | reverse complement strand
ACATATAATATGCGATAATTGCCTGCTTCGGTGGGTGATTGAAACGAAAGTGCATTTTTTTACGAAAGTGCAAAATTTAAAACAGAAGTGCTATTAATCAGGCAACTACGCATATTATTTTTCGTTATCGGTTATAAAAAAAAGCTGATAAACATTTAATAAACATTGATAATTAATTTAAAACGATTACTTTTGAATTTTAAATTTTAAAATTGGATAAATGCAAATATTTCAAAAATCAGTAGTTAAAAAACATATTAGTTCTCTTGATAAAAACAAGATAAATAATGCTTTTTCTAAATTCAATTTAAATTACAGCATTGAAAAAATTGAAAAAATAAAATTACTCAAAGAAGAAGAATATCAAGACGGATTTTTACGTGATATTTTCGTTGATATTTTTGGATATACGCTTAAACCAAATGATAATTATAATCTTGTAAGAGAACTTAAAAACCAAGCTGATAGTAAAAAAGCAGACGGAGCTATTTTAAACGGAGACAAAGTTGTTGCTGTAATTGAATTAAAATCAACAATAACAAAAGATTTAACAAGTATTACGCAACAAGCCTTTAACTACAAAAATAATCAACAAGGTTGTCAATATGTAATTACTTCAAATTTTCAAAAATTACGTTTTTATATTGATTACGCAAACGAATACGAAGAATTTGATTTGTTTAATCTTCAAAAATCTGATTTTGAATTACTTTATTTAATTTTATGCAAAGATAGTATTTTTTCAGATTTGCCACTGACAATTAAAAAGGAAACTCGATTTCATGAACAAAAAATTTCAGAACAACTTTATCAAGATTATTCAGATTTTAAATATAAAATTTTTGAGAATATTGTAAAAAACAATCCGAAATTTGATAAATTAATACTTTTTGAAAAGTCCCAAAAACTTTTAGACCGTTTATTATTTATTTTCTTTGCCGAAGACAGTGGACTTTTGCCAACAAATTCAATTTCAAGAATAATTGAAAGATTTGACCGACTTAAAGAAGATGACGCATATAAACCACTTTATGAAATTTACAAACAATATTTTGGTTATATGAATATTGGTCGTAAAGGTAAAGTTCCGGCAGACGATATTCCTGCATACAACGGCGGATTATTTGCACATGATGAAATTTTGGACAAAATAAAAATTGACGATGAAGTTTTGAAATCTGATAGTTTAAAACTTTCAGCTTATGATTTTAGCACAGAAGTAGATGTTAATATTTTAGGTCATATTTTTGAACATTCATTAAACGAAATTGAAGAAGTTGAAAAACAACTTGCAACTGGAAGTGATATAGAAGTCATTAAAACCAGCAAACGAAAAAAAGACGGTGTTTTTTACACACCAAAATATGTTACTCAATACATTGTTCAAAATACTTTGGGACAACTTTGCCAAAACCAAAGAACAGAATTAGGCATTTTTGAAGTTGAATTTGACGGCAGTTTTAGAACGAAAAAAGGATTAAATGAAAAAGGAAAACTACTTTACGAAAAATTAAGTAGTTACAAAGAATGGTTAAAAAATTTAAAAATAATTGACCCCGCTTGTGGTAGCGGTGCATTTTTAAATCAAGCATTAAATTTTCTGATTGCCGAACACGAACAAATTGATGATTTCATTGCAGATTTAACAGAAACCAAAATTAGAATATTTGACACAGACAAAACTATTCTTGAAAACAATCTTTATGGTGTTGATATTAACCAAGAAAGTGTTGAAATAGCTCGGCTTTCACTTTGGTTAAGAACTGCACAAAAAGGACGAAAATTATCAATGTTAAACGATAATATTAAATGTGGAAATTCATTAGTTGATGATTATTCTTTAAATTATCGTAAAGCGTTCGATTGGAAAAAAGAATTTGTGGAAATTATGAAAAATGGTGGTTTTGATATAGTTATAGGAAATCCACCGTATATCAAAGAATACACAAACAAAGAAGCGTTTACAGGTTTACATTCGCATTATTGCTATCAAGGAAAAATGGATTTGTGGTATTTTTTTGGTTGTTTAGCATTGGAAATTGTAAAAAAAGAAAGCGGATTAATTGGTTATATTGCACCAAATAATTGGATTACTAATTCGGGAGCTTCAAAATTTAGAAATCAAATTTTGAAAAAAGGTAAAATATTAGAATTTGTTGATTTTGGAGATTTTAAAGTTTTCGACAGTGCAGGTATTCAAACAATGATTTATATTATGCAACGCACTGAAAACAATAATATTTATCAATTCCAATATTCAAAAATAATTGACAGTAAAATTAACCACGAAATTAACCAAAAATTTCTTCAAAAAATTAATGATGATAGATTTACATACTTTACCGCAAAAATTGAAAGAGATAATTTAATTGATAAAACAATAAATTTTAATAATTCAAATAACGAAACAATAACCGACAAAATAGCAAAAAAACAAAATTTTACGCTTGATAATAAAGAAGTAGCACAAGGAATTGTTCCAAATCCTGATGTTGTAAATAATAGAAACATTGTAAAAATAAGTTCTGAAAAAGTCAAAAAATATAAAATCAAATCGGGAAACGGTGTTTTTGTGGTAGACAAAGAGAAATTTAAAAATTCAAAATTTTTAAAACCTTTATATGAACCTGATAGTTTTTCCAAGTATTATCATAATCCTAAACATAATAAATGTTTAATTTATATTCCTAAAAACTCTAAACCAGAAATTGAAGTTTTAGAGCATTTGACTATATATAAAGAAATTATGGAAGACCGAAGAGAAAATTTAAGCGGTTCTATAAATTTCTATAATTTGCATTGGGGACGTGATGAAAGTTTCTTTGAAAAAGGTCAAAAAATAATTTCATTAAGAAAATGCACAAATTTTCCTATTTTCTCATATACAGAAATCGCTTGTTATGTAATGTTAAGTTTTAATATTATAAAAACAGACCGTATAAATTTAAAATACTTAACAGGGTTACTAAATTCTAAATTAATCGCTTATTGGCTTAAACACAAAGGAAAAGTGCAAGGAGATAATTATCAAATTGATAAAGAGCCATTACTTTCATTACCAATAATAAAACCAAACGAAGAAAAACAAACTGAAATAGCAAATTTTGTAAGTCAAATAATTGAGAATAAACAAAAAGAAATAGATTACAACGAAATATTAAATATTGCAATAAAAGAAAATAATTTTGAAAGAGAAATTATGCTAAAAAAAGAATTAGAAAATATTACAAAAACAATAGAAACAGCAGAAAATAAAATAAATAAAGAAATTTATAAACTTTACGATTTAAACGAAAATGAAATAACATTTGTAGATGAAATTTACTAATTTAGAATTTTTAAGGGCAAAAGGTGTTTGCACTTTGCTTTTTCAACCTTTGAGCAAGTATAAACATTAGTGCAAAAGCAAAGAGCAAACAATTTTTTTAATTTTTGGTGCCCTTAAAAACACTAAATTTTGGTGCTAAAACACAAACATTTGTATAAACACTAACAAAAACAAAAGATTAAAAGTGATTGGGCTACGCCCACCCACTTTTAATAATAATTTGAATTATAATAAGTTTGGGGTTAACAAACTAATTTGTAAATTTGATAACAATAAAATTCCTTAATGATTTAATTAACGAATTGATAATGATAGAAATAACAAAACCGATAACATATAACAGACCGATAATTGCCGGCTTTGGTGCAATTTTGAAACTTTGGTACTTTTTACAAACCTTAGTGCTAAATTGAAATGAAAGTGCTGTAAATCCGGCAACTACGGCTGTTATTTTTCGTTATGCGTAATGACAAAAAAACTCAAAATAAAGTAATTATGGATTATATACAAAGAAGAATTTCAATAATTGATAAACATCTTGATAATTGCTATAAATTTCTGCAAGAGACTGAAAGTAATTTGATATTCACTGATGATCCCCGAGTAAAAATTAAATCTCAAATAGATATTTCTTACATTAAAAATAAAATAACCGAATTAGAAAAAGTCCAGTCTATTTTATTAGAAGGTGATGTTAATAAAATAAAACAGATTGATTCTGATATATTTTCGGATTCAAAAATAAAATATAAAGAAATAGTTATTGATTTAAAAAATGATATTTCTTTTCCAAAAAAAGACATTTTTATCGGTAGAGAAACAGAAATGATTGAATTACTGGAAAAACTCATTAATGGTGATAATGTTGAAATTACTGGAATGTTAGGAATGGGGGGAGTTGGTAAAACTGCGATAGCAAATGAAATATGCCATATTATACGTGAAACATGGAATGAAGGACCTAAAATACAATCTTATTTAAGACCAATTTTAAAAAATAAAAAATATTTTGAAGACGGCATTCTGTTTATAAATTTAAAAAGTGATTTTGAAGATTTAGAAAGTATAACTGAAAGTATTTTGAAAAAAATATTTGGTAATCAAAATTTTGAAACATTAAAATCTCTTGATGACGCAATTCGAGTAATAAAAGACAAAAAAATATTAGTTGTTTTAGATAGTGCTGAACAAAATGAAAAAGTCTTTAATGATTTATTTTTTAAGTTTAAAGATATTTTCCCGATGATGATTACAAGCAGAAAAAGAATTGCTAATATCAATCCTATTGAAATAAAACAAATGAATGAGAAAGACGCATTTCAACTTTTTGTTAAAATATTAAATAGAAAATTAGTAACAGAAGATGAATCACTTATCGGTGAATTATGTAGAACAATTGGTTACTTACCACTTGCAATAAAAATCTTAGCTTCACATGCTAATGTTCTAAATATGCCAATTAATTTACTTATAAGGGAGTATGAAAAATCAAAACTAAAACTATTAAAAACAAACGACCCCATTGATATAGATGAAAAAAATCGAAGTGCAGAAGTTTGTATTTCACTTTCTTATGATAAGTTACTACCAATTCAACAATTAATATTTGTAAAAGCAGGTCTTTTCTATCATCCTTTTAACGAAGAAGACCTTAGTGCTATTTGTGAAATTGAAAATATAACAAATGAGATACTTACTCTTGTAAGATTTTCTCTCATAAATCAAATAAATGAACAAAAAATAAAATATGAATTACATCCTGTAATACGTGAGTTCACTATTCAGAAACTCAAAGAACAAAATATATACACAGTAGAACAGGATAAATATATTAAATATTTTCTGAATAATACACAAAAAGCCTATACTGATAACGGCTATTTTCTTGAAATACTTGCAATTTTAAACAACTGTAATTCAGAGATATTTAACGCTTTTGTAGATGTTATTTGGTTATTTTTGTTTAATAAATGGAAAATATCTCAAAATATTACTATTTTTAGAACAGCTTTAACTAACTCAATATTAACAAATAAAATTGACAAACAGGCATTTTACAGATTATGTATTGCTGATATGTTAAAAATAAAAGGTGAACTGGATTTGGCTAAAAAAGATTATGAAACAGTTTTAAAACTCTTAAATGAAAATCCAAGTATTTCAAATGCTGATACATATAAAATGATGATAAAAGTTTCGTTTTGTGAATATTATTTTATGAAAGGGGAATATCAGAATTGTATAAACGAAATTTTTAAAGAATTAAGAAACAATCCTCAAAATGGTTTAATTATTAATTTTTTAGTTCATATTTATTCCAATTGGAATTTAATTTTATCGAACGAAGCATTAATATATTCATTCATTTATAGTGTATCTCATGAAACCCCGGATTTAGGTTTTACATTTAATGTTTTTATTAGTTTTTATTCGTTTAAATTCAATAGAGTAAAAAATGAACTACTAAAAAAATATATTTTACAAATTTTGGATTTTGCTAATAAATTAGGTAGCCACGATAATATTCGGCGTTTCTTAGGATTTTTAATTGTATTAGATATTGATTTAAATAATATTTCGGAAGCGGAAAAAAATTTGCAAGTAATTAAAGAAATATCAGAAAATTATGATTTAGATATAAAAGGTTGCTATCAGTTTATCAATGAACAACATGGTAAAATTAACTTAAAGAAAGGTCTGTTTCAAGAAAGTTTAAGATTGTTTAATTTAATAGAAGAAGAAGGAGATAAGGATTTTTATTTAGGTAAAACATATATTGCATTAAAAAATTATGATAACGCTGAAAAACATCTAAACAATGCATTAATATATTATGAAAGCAAGCAATTACCTTATGAAATAGCTGAAATACAAACACAAATTGCATTGTTGAATTTTGCAAAAGATAAATCTGATCAATCAATAAACAAAGCGATTAATTCATTAGAATATGCAATTAATTTGAAGAATGAATACGGCTATATTGATTTAGAAAATGAGTATGAATTAAAAAATAATATTTTGCAATATTTTAACAATTCAAAAACTGTTTATAATTCATATATTGTTAATAGTTATGATATTAAAAGTATTCTACCTAAATATTTATATCTCAATCTGCCACCTGAATTTAAATCGAAAAAGGATAATAAGAAAATGATGTTAATTCCAGAAGGTCTTGCATATTTAGGTGAAGGAGACCCCATAATATTAGATTTTGATGAAATAATCTATAATATGGAAGATTATTTAAATAGAAAGCTAAGAAAAATTTCTAAATGTCAAATACTATATTTATATTCTTATTACATTGACAACAACCCTATATTGGAAGTTGAATATGCCACTTTTTGTAAGCAAACAAAAAGAAATTATCCAGCCTATTGGTTTGCTGATATTGAATATCATTGCAATAATAGGCAACCATTAATGGATATAACAGAAGAAGATTTAAAAGCTTATGCTGATTGGGCAGGCAAATTTCCTGCAACTGATTTTGAAATTCAAAAAGCTTGGCGTGGTATAAATTATTCTATTACGCCCAATAATTCAAATTTAGAAATAGAAAAAATATATGAACTGTTTATTGCAAAAACTTCTTGTTTAACAACTGAAATATTTGCATTTTTGATTGGCGATATTATAAACCGAAAAGAATTTGATAATATTGATTGGTTTGACACATCTTTTAATGCCGATGTATATTTGAAAGATATAAATATAAAAAAGGGAGAAAATACAAATTGGCAATTTTCAGAAATAGTTTATCAAAATGAATACTTAATTTTACCAATTCTAAAATTGTTATCTTATTCTACATCTTTTAATGGTATTGATAAAAAATTAAAAATTATCAATAATATTTCAAAAATGGATTTTATTAAATTAAATAGATTGTATCATATACTACTTAAAGATATTATAATTCAATACTTTATTTTTAAATTTGACAAATCTGCATTAAATCAGTTAATCACAGAAAATCATCTTTGGAAATTAGCTGTTCGTAAAAAACTAAATTTATTGAAGGAATTTCATTTAAATAGAAGTTATTTAGGTTATCGTTGTGTAGTTCCTTGTTACAATTTTAATTCATAAACTTTAAATTATATTATTATGCTTTTTAATTTTCAATCTTTTATAGAAAAACTTCGTGCAGATGAGCAGAAGAAAATCGAATTGGATAAATATGAACAATGCTATGGTCAAATTACAGGAAGCATTGAAGAACAGGTATGGTACAAGGAATATCTAATTAATTTTAAAAAAGTTGAGTATAATGTTCCAGAAGAATTGAGAGCAGAATTTGACTGGGAATTATTAGGTCGTTTATGCGTTGGTAGTTTTTCATCAGAAACCAGCATATTAATAACAAGTGAAAGTATTCTTCCAGATTTAGAAGTTTCAGTAAAAAGCGGTGAAGATACTGTTATAAAAAAAATTAATGAACTTTGGAGTTTTCAAATTCTACGTTTATATGAAATTTATATCGAAGAACAACAGAACTTACAAGTATTAGTAAAAACTGATAAAAACGAAGCAAATGCTATTCTTTCTCAACGTCAAGCAAGATTGCAGCGTTGGGATAAATCTTTTAAAGTTACAAGTATAAAACGAGAAGCACAATCTTATATTGATGAGTTAGATTAATTTAATTTTAATAATTATGGAACATTTAAAACAAAGATTTAAAGATATTGAAACACATTTAACGGATTGTGTTTCATTATTACAGGGTTATAACGAAAAATTAATACTTTCGTCTAATGAGCCAGTTGCATTGCTTGACGCTAAAAAGAAAATAAAGTATTACAATGACCTTTTAAAAGGTTATGAAAATGATTTATTGTCATTAGTTTCAGTAATACCGTCAACAGAGCAAGAACAAATTGCAAAAGAATCGGAAATAATTAGAAATCCAGATTCTACACCACAACAAAAAAGCGGAGCCAAGGAAAAAGTAATTAAATTGTTTTCAACATATGGTAGGAAAATTGTAGAAATTGGCGGTTCAGTAGCACTTGCTTTATTGTTGCGTAGTTTAGGTTTAACGCTTGTAGATTTGGGATTAACCGATAATTAACGAATGATAAATACGCATAACATATTATACAGCGGTCAGTGTGGCTTTCGGAACTTTGATACATTTTACGTATCTAAAAACTTTGGTGCGAGTTGATACATTTATACTCGTAACTAACTGAAAGCCACACCGCCGCGTATAATTTTTCGTTATGCACTAAAGGTATCAGTCAGTTAATATTTTATGATTAAGCTGTTTAGACTGATAATTATTGATTAATTTATATTTGTCTGATTTATGCGAATTGCAATCCTAAACAAATAGGTAAATTTTATTATTTTAACATTTAAATTTAAATTTTATGAGAAAAAATTATTTCATCGTGGCAGTACTTCTGCTTACAGTATTTAATTGTTCCAGCCAAGATCTTGACGCTCTGTTCAAATCTGGAAACGCTAAAAAAGCAAACAAAGATTGGGATGGTGCAATTGGCGATTACACAAAAGTAATTAAATTGGACGGGAACAATGCAACTGCATTTTTCAATCGCGCATCTTGCAATTCTGAAAAGAAAGATTATGTTAAGGCAACACCTGATTACACCAAAGTGATTGAACTGAGTAAAGATGGCAAGCAGAAATCTAAAGCATTCTATTTTAGGGCTATTTGTAATAAAAATCATAAAAAGACCAAAGAAGCTATTGCCGATTATAATTCAGCAACTGAAATAGATACTACTTTTGCCGAAGCATTTTTGGGTAGCGCGCAATTGAAAAGTAGCACCAACGATCACAAAGGCGCAATTGCTGATTTTAACAAAGTAATTCAATTCAATCCAAAAAATCATCAGATTTATTACTTGAGAGCTTCTTCCTACAACCGCATCGGGCAGTCAGATAAAGTATTAGAAGATTGCACCAAAGCATTGGAAATCAAAGCCGATTATACTCCAGCCATGAATTTGAGAGCAAACATCAACTATTCAATTGGCAACAAACAAATCGCTTGCGATGATTGGAAAAAATCCTCCGGTTTAGGCGACAAAACTGCTACTCAAATGGTGGCTCAATATTGTAAATAAATTATCGCACACACATGATGTGTACTTGGCATAAATATTGGTAATTTTATAGTGCTAATAATAAGTTATCTAATATTAATTTATCAGTAATATAGCCTGACATTGAAATAGATAACGATGAGAAAAGTGCATAACATATTATTGACCTGCCATTGTTCTTTTTGTGGGGCAGATTTCTGTAACACAAACATTTGTGCAAGTAAGAAGTTTTTCTGTAACACGAACATTTTACTTTCAAAACCCCACAAAAAGAACAACGTCGGCAATAATTTTTCGTTACACACAATAAAAATGAAGATAGAACAAATTTGATAGGATTGAAATAACAATTATATTTGCAGAAAATTAATTAGAAAAATATGAATTATTGGACGGAATTAAGCATTGAATATGCAAATCAAAGGTCTTATTTAGATGATTTGTTTCAAGTATATCCCACTATACCAGAAGGGATACGAGATATTAATCAGAAAAAATGGAAAGAAATAGAAATAGCATTTGAAAATCAAGATAATATTGAATTGATTTCAACCCTTTTGAAATTAAAAAAATTCCCTATCAAAAATAGTTACGTTTCATTTTTAAGAAAAGATAATGCAAGTTTATTAAGAAATCCACAAACTGTAAACCGATTGGCAGGGAGTATTTATCAACTCGGATTAAATAAACTCTATGAAAAATGTACTGAACCAAAAGAAACGAATACTCAAATGGGACCAATGTTTAGTCGTTGGATACAAAATAAATCATTAGGAATAGTTCCTGTAAACCTTGAAACTTTTTTAAGCAATAATGATAACGCAATACTTGGTGGGAATGACGCTGTTTTACTTGCTTTTGCAAGAGAAAAATTTGGATACAATAAGGAAAAAGGATTAGATTTTATTGCGAGATTTAATAAAAAATATGTTTTAGGTGAAGCAAAATTTATTACTGATATTGGCGGTAATCAAGACAAATCATTCGTTGATATTATTTCAACAATTAATGCAAATTACAAAGGAGTTGTAAGTATTGGTATTGTAGACGGTATTCCGTGGTTAATCAACAAAAGTAAATACTACACTGACATTACAACAAAATACGCTAATTCAAATATAATGAGTTCTTTGGTTTTACGTGAGTTTTTATATCAATTATAGTCCTATGATTTTACACTACCCAAACAAACGGAAAGAAACCGAGATTTACGATAATATTTTGAATTGCGAATTTGTAAAGCAAAATAATTCTACAAGTGTCAACAAATTAATTGAATGTGAAAATTTAGTGGCTTTAAAAAAATTAATCACAGATTATAATTTAGCAGGCAAAATTGATTTAGTTTATATTGACCCGCCATTTGCAACAAATAATTCATTTACAATAACCGATGAAAGAGCAAGCACAATAAGTAACAGCAAAAACGGTAAAATTGCTTATACTGATAATTTGACAGGCTATGAATTTATTGAATATTTACGTGAACGATTAATTTTATTAAAAAAATTACTTTCCGATGAAGGTTCGATTTATCTGCATATTGATTACAAAATAGGACATTATGTAAAAATGGTAATGGACGAAGTTTTTGGAATTGAAAATTTCCGAAATGATATTACACGAGTTAAATGTAATCCAAAAAATTTTGCAAGAAAAGGATACGGTAATATAAAAGACCTAATTCTCTTTTACTCAAAATCGGATAATTTGATTTGGAACGAACCAAAAATGCCATATACCGCAGAAGATAAATTAAAACTTTTTCCCAAAAAGGATAAAAAAGGCAGACATTATACAACAATTCCTCTACATGCACCCGGTGAAACTGTAAATGGAAATACATCAAAAGCATTTAAAGGAATATTACCGCCAGTAGGAAGACATTGGCGAACTGATATAGAAACATTAGAATTGTGGGATAATCAAGGACTTATTGAATGGTCTGATAACGGAAATCCACGCAAAATATTATACTTTGATGAGCAAGAAGGAAAACGAATGCAAGATATTTGGGAATATAAAGACCCACAATATCCAGTTTATCCGACAGAAAAAAATGATGATTTATTAAATATTATAGTTCAAACATCAAGTAATAAAAACAGCATAATTTTAGATTGTTTTTGTGGCTCAGGGACAACATTAAAAGCTGCACACATAAACAATAGAAAATGGATTGGAATAGATAAATCGGAAGAAGCAATAAAAGCAACATTAAACAAAATAAATTCAATAAACGGTAATTTATTTATGCAAAAACCTGATTATGAAATAATAAAATGTGTGTAACATATGGTAGAGCGTTCATTGCTTTTTTTTGTGGGCATTTGTGCAAACTTGAAACTTTGTGCAAGAAAGGAACATTTGTGGGTAATTGAAACATTTGTGCCTTGAAATCCCACAAAAAAAAGCAACGCCGCCTACCATTTTTCGTTAGTGGCAATTGAAAAAACAAAATACACAACTTGATAAATATTTAACGGGACTTAATATTTACCGATTAATAAGTTAAAAAAGTTCCTCACAAATTATTATAAGATTTAATTATGGATC
>Ga0316608_1000958_pt1 | contig 11975 bp, 10 predicted proteins | sample MIS2016152B_MG_FD_207673 | JGI IMG/M metagenome (GOLD analysis project Ga0316608, IMG submission 207673) | Microbial mat bacterial communities from Middle Island sinkhole, Lake Huron, Michigan, United States - MIS.2016.152B | ecosystem: Environmental > Aquatic > Freshwater > Lake > Sediment... | reverse complement strand
AATATCAGCTAAAAAATTTAAAACTCCACAAGTGTTTTCGCACTACATTTTTGAGTTTTTGAAAAATAACCCTAATGTTTATGAGGCCTACAGGCATGTCATGGTGTTTTAGGTGTCAAACTCAGGAAAAAACTTATAACAATTACCTGCTTACTTACTTACTCCTCAACTTTCCTAGTAGATTCTGAATTGTTTTAGTGAATAGAAACAAAAAATCCGCTTAAATTTTAATATTTAAGCGGATATAATTGTGCTTGAATCACTTTTGCGGAGAAAGAGGGATTCGAACCCCCGGTACCTTTCAGTACAACGGTTTTCAAGACCGCCGCGTTAGACCGCTCTGCCATTTCTCCGGGCACAAAAGTATACTTTTTTTTCAACAAGCAAAATTTTTAATGCATTTTTAAGAATGCCCGTAAAATGCGGCTTTCAAAAGCCGTTCGTCACCAAAAGCAGTAATTATCAACACTTTTTTAAGCATTTCATCACATTTTTTTTCTCAAGGTCTTGCTATACATGAGAATTACGCTATATTTGTATATAGTATTCAATAAAACTAATTTTACTAACCCTAAAATTTTTTAATTATGAACAAGGCTGAATTAATCGATGCTATTGCTGCAGAAGCTAAACTTACAAAAGCTGACTCAAAAAAAGCTCTTGATGCTTTCATTAAAGCTACCACTGGTGCTTTGAAAAAAGGTGACAGAGTTGCTCTTGTTGGTTTCGGTTCTTTTTCCGTTGCTAAAAGAAGCGCCAGAACTGGTCGTAACCCACAAACTGGTAAGCCTATTAACATTAAAGCTAAGAATGTATGCAAATTCAAAGCTGGAAGCGAATTATCTGATGCAGTAAAGTAATCGGATTAAAAAAAACTTAAGGGGCTTATGCCCCTTTTTTTTTGCTTATTCATGAACACATCACTACTAAATAATTATCTGGAACAATTTCTTAACGAACGAAGAGTCAAGCTAATCGAAGAAAAAATTAGTTTCCGAACCCGTTACTTTTCCATATTATTGGAAGATGTTTATCAATCGAAAAACATAAGTGCCGTACTTAGAACTGCCGAGTGCTTTGGAATACAAGATATTCACATTATTGAAAACAAAAATCAGTTTGAATACAATCCTTACGTTACCAGAGGAGCCGATAAATGGTTGACTAAAAAGCAATATAACGCTGCCCAGGATAACACCCAAACAGCAATTGACCATATAAAAAAAGAAGGGTATCGGCTGATAGTTACAAGTCCCAATGTTGAAGGATACACACCTGACAACTTTGACATTACCGCTGGTAAATTTGTGGTTGCTTTTGGAACTGAATGGGAGGGTGTCTCAAATACATTGCTTCATCATGCGGATGCTTTTATCCGAATACCCATGGTAGGCTATACCGAAAGTTTAAACCTCTCCGTTTCTGCCGCTATCGTTATGTATACCCTAACCAACCGAATCCGATCAACAAACATTCAATGGCAACTTAGTCCTGAAGAAACAGAGGAAGTAAAACTGGCCTGGATTAAGGCTATGATTCGAAAACCTGAACTGCTTATTAATAATTTCCTTAGCTCAAACAACTCTTCTGATTTGAACATGTAATTTCAATAATTTCATGTTTTTTTTATAAAATTGTTTTATATTTGACAAACTATACAAAGACATTGATAAACGGAGGTTATTATCAGATCAATTTTTGGATAGTATAAACTAATTATAACCTGTTGTAAATTAATATCTACCATAATGAATTGCATAATTATTGACGATGATAAACTTTCGTGTAGGGTTATAGAAGAATTTGTTGCCCGAACAGAAAATTTGACTCTTATTAATACTTTTTCGAATGCCGTCGATGCAATTAATTCTATTAAGTCTGCTGTAGAAGAAGTTGATCTGATTTTTTTAGATATTGAAATGCCCGAAATGAGCGGCATTGATTTCCTGGATTCGCTGGATACACTACCTCAAATCATTATCATTTCCTCGAAAGAAAAATACGCCTTGAACGCTTTTGAGTACGATGTTACTGACTACCTCCTAAAACCGGTTTCGTATGGCCGTTTTTACAAGGCTGTTGACAAAGCATTAACCCGGTTTAACAAAAATAAAATTGACACCAAAGGCGACGAAATATTTATTAAACACAATTCTTCTCTGGTGCGGCTAAAATACGAAGATATTTTATGGGTAGAAGCACTCGAAAACTATGTAATTATCAACACATTTAACGATCGGTATACGATTCACTTCACCATGAAAGCGATTGAACAAAAACTTCCTACCACAAAGTTTACCCGGGTCCATCGTTCATTTATTGTAAATACCGGTAGCATTAATGTTATTGAAGATAACTCCATTCTCATTAAAACGCACGATGGTATGAAATCACTTCCCATTGGCAAATCATATAAAGACAAGCTTATGGGCGATATTAATGTCATTATAAAATAATTCGAATTCTTTTGATCCGCAAAAGCCGTTTCTCATAAGGATACGGCTTTTTTTATTCAACACTCACATTATACGTTTGCAGCTCCAAAATGGCATATACCAGCTTAACATGAAACATTTATTACTATTTATTACTCTGCTCTACATTATTGGCAATCCGTTGCAAGGACAAACCCCTAATGTATCTTTCAGGGAATTTGAGCTTAATGTTCTTACATGGCAGGAAACTGCTAAGAAATCTACCACCGATTCAATCAAAGAAGCTGTTATGGAAAATCTCCAAAAAACTTTCAGTAAGCTGTTGGAAGACCCTCAAAGCTTCAGTTACTCCTTTGATACACTTAAAAATATAGGAAAATTGAATGGCCCCGAAAAAGAATTCCGAATATTTACCTGGAATATTTTTTTAAGCAACAATACATCTAAAAACTATGGTATCATTCAGATGAATCCGGGCAAAAACGAAAAATGCGAGGTTTTTAGCTTGATTGACAACACCAACCTGGATAACGTTGGAAACATTTCACTTAAACCTAATAATTGGTATGGCGCACTTTATTATAAAGTTATCGCTACAAAGGTTGGACGCCTTAAGTATTTCACATTACTTGGGCTAGATTTAAGCACCGATATAATCTCGAAAAAAGTAATTGATGTTCTTTACTTTGAAAACAGTCAACCCATCTTAGGAGCACCTATTTTCAATATTTCTAACAAACTTCAAAGCCGAATGGTCTTTTCATTCTCAGCAAGGGTGACGATGATGCTCAATTATGACGAAGCCATAAAGACCATTGTATACGACCACCTGTCGCCCAGCGAAACAAGATATACCGGTCAATACGAATATTATGGCCCCGATTTCTCCTTCGATGGCCTGGTATTCAAAAAAGGACAATGGATTTATACTCCCGATGTTATGCCAAACAAACCTACCCGTAATAAATAATCAACCAATTATTTATTTACCAAAGCATGTCATCCATTTCAGTGGATTCTGACTAATTGTCAGAAAAACCCTCATGGCATAGTGTTTGAAAATGGCATTCGGCAATACATAATGTCGAACTTAAACTATTTATAACAATGCAAAAAGGTACTATTGGAGTTACTACAGAGAATATTTTCCCTATTATCAAAAAGTTTCTTTACTCCGACCACGAAATATTTTTACGCGAGTTAATTTCCAATGCAATTGATGCTACCCAAAAGTTAAAAGCAGTTGCATCATCCGGTGAATTTCAGGGCGAATTGGGCAACTTAACCGTAAAAGTAGCACTCGATCCTAAAAAGAAAATCCTTACAGTTTCCGACAGTGGTATTGGAATGACAGCCGAAGAAGTAGAAAAGTATATCAACCAGATTGCTTTTTCATCGGCCGAAGAATTTTTGGACAAATACAAAAATCAGATAAACATTATCGGACATTTTGGACTTGGCTTCTATTCGTCATTTATGGTGGCTGAGAAGGTTGAAATCACCACCCTTTCGTATAAAGAAGGTGCCAAAGCTGTTAAATGGAGTTGCGATGGTAGTCCCGAATATACCATGGAAGAAACTACCAAAGAAACCCGTGGGACAGAAATCAAACTTTATATTGACAGCGAAAATGAAGATTACGCCCAGGAAAGCAAGATAAACGAACTGCTTAAAAAGTATTGCCGTTTTCTGCCTAACGAAATCTCATTTGGTAAAGTAAAAGAATGGAAAGACGGCAAAGAGGTAGAAACGGATAATGATAACATTATTAACGACACCAACCCGCTGTGGACCAGGAAACCTTCCGAATTAAAAGACGAAGATTACAAAAAATTCTATCACGACCTATATCCTACTCAGGAAGAGCCGTTATTCAACATACATTTAAATGTTGATTACCCGTTTAATCTTACCGGAATCCTCTATTTTCCAAAGATTAAAAACAATATAGAAATTCAGAAAAACAAAATTCAATTATACTCCAACCAGGTTTATGTTACCGATTCGGTTGAAGGAATTGTCCCTGATTTCTTAACACTTTTACACGGTGTTATTGACTCTCCTGATATTCCTTTAAATGTTTCCCGTTCGTATTTGCAGAGCGACTCAAATGTTAAAAAAATATCCAGCCATATCACCAAAAAGGTTGCCGATCGTTTGGAAGATCTTTTCAAAAACGACCGCGCCGAATTTGAAAAAAAGTGGGATGGACTGAAATTATTCATCACTTACGGAATGATTACCGATGAGAAATTCTTTGAACGGGCCGAAAAATTTGTCCTTCTTAAGAATACCGATGGCAAGTATTTCACACTCGACGAATACAAGGATCTGATTTCTTCCACACAAACCGATAAAAATAAAACCCTGATCTATCTTTATACTACCAATTCAATAGATCAACATACGTTTATTGATTCGGCTAAAAATATCGGATACGATGTTTTGGTAATGGATGGACAGCTCGACATGCACTTTATTAATCAACTGGAATCGAAACTTAAAGAATCGAGATTCACCAGGGTTGATGCTGAAATTGCCGAGAAACTAATTCAGAAGGATAATACCGAAGAGGTTAAACTCTCGATGGAACAACAAGACGAATTGCGCCCGGTAATTCAGAGCCAACTTAAAAAAGACGATCATTTTTATGTTGTTTTCGAAAGTCTGTCTGAAACTGCACAACCAATGATTATTACCCAATCGGAATTTATGCGCCGTATGAAAGATATGTCGGCTATGGGTGGCGGCGCAGCCGGATTCTATGGTGAATTGCCAAACAGTTATAACCTGGTTGTAAATGCGAATCACCCATTGGTTAAAAAAGTGATTGCTGACAAGGATGCTGCTGTTAACGAAAGTCTTAAGCCTGTAAAAGACCAGATTAAAATTATTGAGAACGAAAAAGCTGAACTTGATAAAAAGCTGAAAGGAAAGAAAGACGAAGAAATAAGTCAGTCGGACAAAGACTTCAGAGACGATCTGGATAAAAAGCTTGAAGAATCGCGTAAGCAGAAAGATGATTTACTTACCGGTTATGGTCAAAACGACGCACTGGTTAAACAACTTATCGACCTGGCACTATTATCAAACAATATGCTTAAAGGAGAAGACTTAACTAAGTTTATCCGCCGGAGTGTCGATCTGATTAAGTAAATAAAAGATAGGCCATAGTATAAAGCTAATAGCTGATAGTGCGTAAGAGATAAATCTCTGAGAACTATCAACTATTAGCTTTATTTTTTAGCTAAAATAAACTCTGAACTTCTTTTTTCAGAAACTCGATGGCTGCTCCGGTAGGCGCTTTATCAGCCTCCATAATCATATCCAAAATTTTTGCAGATAGGTTTATTGAAGGAGCATCAGGTTTTATCTGATCACTGGCAGTATTAATAAGTTGAATAGTGATAGCACGCGCATTTCGAACCATTTCCCAACCTTCGGGCGAAATATATAACTGCTGCGACAAATTATGTTCAAATTCGGCACGAATAGAGCTCAATAGTTCCGTTTGTAACTGCCGGGCATTCATATTCGATTGGTTTACCCGCATTACCAGCGATTCGGGCGAAATACGTTCCATAAATAAAATTATCCGTTCGTAGGCTTGCAGCCGAAGCGGGACAATAATTTTACGGTTTTCGATCATCATATCTACCTTACGCATTTTTTCAATATTGGTAAAATATTTATAAATAATTACCCAAACTGTAAAAAAAACGATTGCGGCAGGAATTACATACTTCGATACTTCCAGATAGTCCATTTTTTAAGCATTATATAAGAAACAAACGAAAGTATAAATTAATTATTGAATATAAAACGTATTTTTAAGGCGTTGAAAAGATAAATATTTTTAATTATAATCGTAGGCATGGAACACTTATCAAAACGGATCAATAGTTTATCGCAATCGCAAACTATTGCTATGAATCAAAAAACACGCGATTTACAATCCCAAGGTATTGATGTAATAAATTTAACGGTAGGTGAGCCCGATTTTTTCACCCCTCCTCATGTTAAAGAAGCTGCCAAAAAAGCGGTTGACGACAATTTTTCGTTCTACTCCCCTATTGACGGGTATATGGATTTACGCAAAGCCGTAGCCAATAAATTCAAAGTTGAAAACAACCTGACATATACTCCTGATCAGATAAGCGTTTCGAACGGTGCAAAACATGCCTTGGCTAATAACATTATGTGTCTGATAGACGAAGGCGACGAAGTAATCATCCCTGCTCCATATTGGGTTAGCTACTCCGAGCTTGTTAAACTTGCCGGTGGAGTAAATGTTATTATTAAAACCACCCTTGAAAACAATTACAAGTTAACTGCCAATCAACTTGAGGCCGCAATTACCCCAAAAACAAAAGCATTATTGCTTTGTTCCCCAAATAATCCAACAGGAAGCGTTTATAGCAAAGAAGAGTTAAAAGCAATAGCCGATGTTATAGCCAAACACCCTCGTATTTTTGTAATTAGCGATGAAATCTACGAACATATTAATTTTGTTGGAAGCCACGAATCAATTGCTCAATTTGAAAGCATTCACGAACGGGTTGTGGTGATAAATGGTGTATCGAAAGGATATGCCATGACGGGTTACCGCATTGGATATATGGCCGGTCCGCTTTGGTTAACCAAAGCCGTATCGAAACTTCAGGGACAATTTACTTCGGGGGCATCATCAATTGCTCAACGTGCGGCGTTAGCAGCTCTTACCTCCGATAATACCTACACCAAAGAAATGAATGTGGCATACAAACGTCGCAGAGATTTGGTTTTGAGATTGATGAAAGATATTCCGGGCTTAAAATGCAATGTACCCGAAGGAGCATTTTATGTTTTTCCGGATGTAAGTTATTATTTTGGCAAAACGGATGGAAAAGTAACCATCAAAACTGATATGGACTTTTCGCTTTATCTTTTAGACAAGGCCAATGCGGCAACTGTTCCAGGTGAAGGATTTGGAGAGCCAAACTGCATTCGTATCTCGTATGCCAATTCGGACGAAAAGCTCGAAAAAGCAATGATAAAAATTAAAGAAGCATTAGCATTATTGAAATAAAGAGATATTTCAAGATTTAAAAAAGGGATATTTGAGTTGAAAAATTTCAAATATCCCTTTTTGCTTAAATAGCGCTTGCAAGAAAACACTGTGCTGGATAGGAAAACGCCAAGTTCAAGGCTTGCGAAGGCAGAAAAAGCGGAGTTTACTTTTCGTAAATGAGCATTTTAATACCGAGCGTAACGAAGAAATTGGCGTTTTCTTGCCGACACCTTAAATAGCGATACTATCGTATATAAGCACCTTCGCGGATAATTCCCCGTTAACCTTCCTAAAAATATCGTGCTTGGGATGCTCCTGATAAATGTCATGTGATTTTTTATCCTCAAAAAAGACCAATAAAGAGTAATGATAACTGCTGTCAATTATTTCTCTTCGGGTTTCGGCAGGCTTACCCAAATGAAAATGTTGAATAGATTCGATTGTTACCAATTCCTTCAAAGCAGCTTCAAACTTTTTAACAGACTCCCTATTCTCTGGCTCCTTCAACCAAAAAAATACATGATGTACAAAACTGTTTAGCATAGATTTATCGTTACGGAAATTCTTAGGAGCCAGTCCAACTATTCCTGCAGCAGCAATAGCTTTACCACCTTGGTTTACAAAATCTCTACGGTTAATATTTTTCATAGAATGAAACTTAATTAATTGGGGTAAAAATATGAAATTATAATAACGGAGGTGAAATTAACTTCAATAATAATACATCATTAAAAAAACAACACTGTTCATTTACGAACAGTTACTGTAGAGGAATAGAACAATTATGCCTTTCGGATTTTAATGAAAAGTAAATGACAATTAACTGTATTTAAATACCTTATAAAGTTTGGCATTATTATGGTAAAATCCATCAACATATTTTCTAATCCAATAATGCTAACTTTATGAAAAAAAATTTACCTGCAAAAACCAACCGCTTTACATTAAAACCAATATATAGTATTTTTGTTTTAATGGTTTTTACAATCTCCTCATTTGCTCAACCATCTTACAAAATTCAGGGCAAACTTCGTAATTTCATCGAAAATAAACCAGTAGAATTTGCAAGTATAGCATTGCATCATCTTCCCGATAGCGCTCTTGTTACAGGTGCTGTTTCCGACACTTCCGGTTTATTCACTTTCTCGAGTTTAAAAGAAGGTGATTATTTCATTAAAGTTTCGTGCCTCGGCTATAAACCCATTTTAAAAAATGGAATTGCCCTAAATTCGTCGCAACCATCGCAAAACATAGGTACTGTAGAAATGGATGCTGTTTCCCAAGCTTTAGCAGAGGTGGTTGTAGAAGGAGAACGCCTGAAAGGAGTTACCGAGGTGGATAAAACAGTTTATGCCATCAACAGCAAAGCTGCAACTTCTGCACACTCCGGGTTGGAATTATTACGCCAGGTACCTGCTGTACAGGTCGATTTTCAACATAATATTTCACTCGAAGGAAGTTCAAACATAATGATTTTGGTTGATGGCAAGCAACGTGATAAAGATTATCTGGCGCAGCTCGATCCAAATAGCATCGATAAGATTGAGATTATGACCAATCCCTCGGTGAAATACGATGCAGATGTAACCGGTGTAATCAATATTATCCTAAAGCGGGAAAAGAAACATGGTTTCAGTGGTCAGTTAAGTCCTGAGATTCCGCTTTCCGACAGGGTTATTTTTTCCAACTCAAACGGAAACCTGGAATACGGCTACAATAAAATCAGGGTTTTTGTTTCGGGGCATTCTCACTACGAACGTTTGGAACTAAACAGTACTACCAACCGTATTTCGGATAACAATGGTGTTTCCACCAGATATTTCCAGAACAATGATGGAAAGATTGATGTAAACTTTGCAGGATTTGATTATGGCGTTGACTATTTTTTCAATAACAAAAACACCTTAAACCTTTATGGTAATTTCAGGCCGGGCAATGGTTTGACCTTTAAGACCAACGGTTATAAGGAACTTTATAACAACGAAGCTTTACAAACTTATATTGATGCTTTCAGTTACGATAAAAACGTAAATACTTCCAATTATTATTCCGCCTTCTATAAGAAAACATTCGACAAGAAAAATCAGGAATTTACTGTAGACGTGAATTACTATAAATATCACGGTGATCGCGATGTAGATTACAGAGACCAATATTATCAGTCGGATAGAGTTACTCCGGTAGGAGGTTTGTTAAACCGGATTGAAACATACGACGACAGCAAGCAAGCATTGGGTGTAAAGCTCGACTATGTTCAGCCTTTACCAAAAGATTACAAACTTGGCTTGGGATACCATACCTATTCACAGTGGATGGACAACGATTTCAGCGGCGCATCGGATGCTGCAGAAACAAATCTGAAGTATAACGAATCACGTCATTCTTTTTATGCTTCTTTATCGGGTGCTTATAAAAAGTTGAGTATTCAGGCCGGGTTACGTTACGAATTGTCGTACATTGATATCAACGAAAGTACAGAAACCAATTACGATTGCTTGTTACCACAGTTAACCATTCAGCAAAAAATTGGAAAGGCAAATTCGTTGAAATTAACTTACAGAAGATCTATACAACGTCCCGGAATCGGGGATCTGAATCCATTTGTGAATCGCATTGACTCTATCACCATTTCCAAAGGAAATCCATATCTTAATCCTTCATACAATAACAAGGTTGAACTGAACTTCAGTGCACCTGTTAAAAACAGTTATTTATCAGCAGGTATTTATTATAATTATTTTAATGACAACTTCCGCAGGGTAACCAGGATTGTTGACGGGCGTATTTCCGAAAGTATTGTTGATAACGTTGGAACAGGCTACGAATATGGCGTTAATTTCTCCGGATCGATAAAGATTAGCAAATGGTGGCAGATAAACCCATACCTGAGTATTTACAATCTGAATTTAAATTCCATTGAACGTTATGGCGTGAAGGAAAGGCAAAAAGCGGCATTCCGTTCCAACGCTACCTCGATTTTTACACTACCTAAAAAATTCGTATTATTTGTATACACACAATATAATAGCCCATACATTAGTACACAGAATATGAATAAACGAGGCGGGCTATATGTTATCGGCGTTGAGAAGGAAGTGAAGAAAAGCCTTAAGCTTTCGTTAAGCGCTATCAATCCTTTCATGGAAAACTTTACAGTTTCGAACACAGTAGCCGAATCGGAAAATTTCTGGCAAGAAACCAATATGGATGTTTATGTAAAGAATCTCGTGACTTTACGCGTAACCTACACATTTAAGTATGGAAACAAAATAAACAAACTCGATCGTCAAAAAGAAGTTGAGAATGATGGTAATCGTTCAGTTTTTTAAAAAAAGACTCACATATTAAACAAACTGCCCCGAAATTTGCGGGGTGGTTTTGTTTTTTAGAATTGTAAAGTTTATTTCGATTTCAGGTATTCAACAAATTTCTTATCAGGATTCATAATATGTCCCGAAAACCAAACTTTTAAGAAGGTAAGTAACCGAAAGAGTATTCTGGCGTTCTTAGAATTCAGGTCATACGAAAGCTTTTCAAGTCGTTCAATAAATATTTGGTGTTCCCTTTTATGCTGTTCAAAATTTGGATAGCCCGATTCGATCATTAGTTTTTCTTCCAGCCCAAAATGATAAACTGTATATTGAGTGAGTCCATTAAGAACATCGTTTAATTCTTCAGGGCTTTTATTTGTTTTTAACGAAGCGTGCAGGTCGTTAATATAACTTATTAGCTTATGATGTTGTGTGTCTATGTCCTTATTGCCGGTATTAAAAGCATCTTCCCAGGTAATATAATCCATAACCAAAAATATTTGTTAAATGAATTTCATGCAAATAGTTCCAACCATTTTTTAGATAACATAAATAAATATAAGAAGTTTAAAGAACATTCTAAAAATAGCGAATAACGAAATATTATTTTCGTCTCTTCTAAAGCAGAAAAGGTACGCTGTTTTTAACAACAAGCTTATTGATTTACCTTAAGAAATAAGCCAGGGTTATCCCAAGAAAATTACCGGTAGTATAACCAATTATTCCAATAGTAATTCCGGACAAGATAATTTCCTTGTTCTTAAAAGCATTCGCTACAGTTGGAACAAAAGGAGCTGATAAAATAAAAGCCAGTGAAGTAATGAGTGTAGTGTCGGTATCGATACGGAAAATTTTCGATAACAGAATTTGCAATGTTAGGGAACCAAATATCACGAATGTAATAAACCCTAACAGGTATAGCGATTTGGTAGTAAACATGCTAAAATCGGCCATAGAACCAACCACAATACAAAAGATAAATATCAGGTACATCCCCGATTGAAATGTTTTCTGAATTTGGTTGACTTTAGGAATGAATGAAAGCAGAATAGATAACCCTGTTATAGACATAATTATCCCTGCCATTTGGTAATCGGCAGGAAAAAGCTTACTTACCTGCATCGATATTGCCACAACTACGCCAGACAAAACCAAGGCTGCAAGTAGCGGAAGTAAAAC